>OJNX01000146.1_pt1 | contig 48785 bp, 34 predicted proteins | sample 1598021 | NCBI WGS metagenome assembly OJNX01 (sample SAMN01915227, study PRJEB22387) | human gut metagenome | isolation source: stool | host: Homo sapiens | place: USA | reverse complement strand
GAAGTGTGCCTCGATCGCTACAACCTGCCCCACACCAAACGTTGTATGGTGAACAATAGCACCGGCAGGAATGAGGGGTGCTTCATCTGCATTTTGTGCTACGTCTCCATTTGTGATCTCAGTCACCTTGTCGGAAACCGTTGCATCAATATACTGCTTCCACGCAGGTGCCTCTAATATATCCCGTCTCGACTCGCATTTAAGAATTAAATCTCTAAGCTGTTCAGGATTTGCCTTTTCTGCCTCAAACATTGCGACAAAATACTTCTGGAATTGTGCCAATGTCAAAGGTACGATGTCCAGACGTTGCTTTACATCTCCCTTTGCATACCAAATGCCATGTCGAAATGTCTCGGCAGTGTTAGTGTCAATACGCACTGCAATAAACATTCCGTAGACAGGCTTAGCATATTTCAGAACTGCATCCGAAACATGACGGCGAACGGGCTCACCCTCCATAGCTTCTTGACGAGAGGACATAGACATAGTGACTTCCGTTAGAATAGTGAAATCATTAAACTCGCAGTACAGATCACCCTTGCCGCCGCCCGCTGCTGAAACTGGCATAAAATCAGAATCCAATTTGAAACCACGGACTTCATAAGGCTTATTAACCATGTGATCAATGGCTAAAGCAGCTCGCCAAAGTGTCCACTCAAGGTAGGCAGGAGTTTCGTCCTTAGGTACCTCAATGGCGTTATCTTCGTCATATACCAGCTTGCCCCCGCCTCTAATCAGCAGAGTCATGTAGTCTCTGATTTCCTGCCACTGGTTGCACTGATCATTTGCATATTGGATTTCATCTGTTTGAGCAAGAATATTCTCAAGCCGCTGTCGTGCAATATTGATTTCTGCGGCAGTATTTAGTGGGAGATCAGAAATGTCAAACAAAATGTGCCGCTCTCGCATTTGCTTAATCAGATCGTCAAGCAAAGACTTTGCAATATCTGCGTTATCAGTAGGCAGAGGCGCACCGTTGCAGAGTGTTTTATACTGCTCCATTATCGGCATAGCACTTGCAGTCGCTTTTGCAAGTTTTTCTGCCAACACATGCTTTGTCGGGACAATAATAAGCCCTCTGCCTTTTCTTTGGAAAATTCCAGAAATACGAAGATACCGCATATTCATATCGCTATAATCCAAGAAATTATCAGGCTTCTTATCGTAATTTTCGCCTCTGGCTGCAATTTCTTTCTTATCAAAAGAACGCTTGGCTGGGGCAGTAGCTCTTCGTTGGCGCAGATCAAGAATCCTATCAACAACCTCATCCAAATTATTACTGGGATTAGTGGTATGTCCCCACAGTGCGAATTCGATTCTGCTCAATTCAGAAGAACCGGTTCGCCGCTCAAGTTCCAGCATGATTGCCAGGAGCCATCTTAACGGAGAAAAATAGTGCATACCATCAGGCATTGGATATTGTTCAACGCTCATTGAACGAAGAAAGCACTCTTGCACAGCAGGATACGTGTCTGCTTTCAGAAAGGTTCTACCAAATGGCGTGATTTCATCAAGCGGTCCTAACTCTTCCTGCTTACCATCTTTTTTCTTGAGCTGGGGATAAATAAAACCGTTTCTGGAAAACATCAAGCGCCACTTTCGTGCGTGACTTCCGGATTCGTCCTTTCCAGCTTCATTTTGAATAATGCCTTTTTCATTTAAGAAATTCATGAAGGCAACTTCATTTTCTTCTCTTAAATTTCCGACGAAAGGAGAGCCGGCATACGCTGCGAATCCCTCCTGAATTCGATTGGGGTTACGCAGACCGGTATTTCCAACTAGCCATATTTTTATCTTTTCGCTCATGCTGTGCCTCCGATCAATACCCAACGAAAAGGTATTCCTGTACCGAATTTCTGTGCGTTTTGGCATCACTCTGATTTCCGAAAGAATACTTGTAATCTACCGGAACAACTTCAACATGTTTTTTGTACTTCGCCATGATTGCCACCATTTCATCTTGCGTGGGAAGACTATTTGAAGAATAGGAAACGATTAAAACACTGTTTGCAAATTTCTTGAATAGTCGGTCAAACGCATCTGCTGCGCCTTTCCTTGTTGAAAATGGGGTTGGATAGGATTTGAATTTCTTCGTCTGCGTATGCTCCTGAATTTCTACACCTTTCCAATCTCGGGCAAGTCCCTCCACAAAATGATACCGGCGCACGTACTCATTATCGGAGAGGGGTGAGTAGTACGGAGGGTCTATGTACACCAAATCAGCCTGTTCAATGCGGAGATCCATTGCATCACCATTTCGTGACTTATTCGGCTTTCCATTGTCAAAGACGGCTTTATTTACTGCGTCAACTGCTTCGAGAAATTGCTGGGCGAGTGTCTTTTGCAAATCTTTTCGTCCATCATTATAACGGTTTCCAGTGTATGTAAAGATACCGCGAGGACGCTTTTTGGTACAGGCGCGAATCAACGCTGTCATTGCAATCGCACGCTTGTATTGGTCGTGTATTCCCGCAATATTGGTGCGAAGAGTATCAATGAGATCATTCTCATCATCCGTATAGTACAAATCCTTAAATGTGCTTGCAACAAAATGATCGGATTCCTTGTGCGTAACCAGCAGACTTTTTGCCTCATTGAGCGGCAGGGTAACATTATTGTTCTCGACCATCGCTTTTGTAAAAGTTGCTGACATGGACATATAATCATTGCTGATTACCGTTTTACCTTGGGCCTTGAACATATACCCGACAATGCCAGAACCAGAGAATAAATCTACTACTGTTTCTGCTTGGAACTGAGAAGCAACCGACCATATCTCAGACAACAGTTTGCTCTTTGAACCCATAAACCGTGTAGGAGGATATGCAGAAACCTGTTCCGGTAAAGGCTTAGGGGCAAGTTTGATAAGAAAGTGCTGCTTTGGTGGAACGGTTACGATCACGTCCTCGCCTTTTCGTGTACTTCCGTTGCAGGAAATGTGACGCTTCGTTTGGATAACATCAATTTTGAACGGAGCATATAATTCATGCACAAGAGGATGGTTTGAGTTTGTCAGGATGACGTGACAGCCTTTTTCGTGCAAACGCATGACCTGTTTTGCAAGTTCAACATGATCTTCTTCATAGAATTGTTCTTTAGTGTATCTCTTAAAATCCGAATACTCGGAAATCGGGAGATATGGAGGATCTAAGAAAATGCAATCACCCGGCTGAGCATAATGCTCCAGAACAAGGAAATAGTCTCCACAGACAATATCAGCTTTCCGCAAAGCCTGTGACGCCGCATGAAGCGCTTCGGTGTCACATATTTTTGGATTCTTGTACTTTCCGTATGGTACATTAAACTGTCCTTTTTTGTTGACACGATAAAGTCCATTGTAGCATGTCCGGTTGAGATAAATCGTCCTTGCGGCAGCTTCTGCCTTGGGCAAAGTCTCCCAATCTAAACTGCGTACAGAATAAAACATTTCACTTGTATTTTGGTATTTTTCAAGGTAGCTGATCACATCGTCCACGTGGTCTGCCACTTGGCGATACATATTGATTAGCTCAGGGTTACTATCTGCAATGACAGCATTTTCGGGCTGCAATGCAAAAAACAAGGCACCACCACCGAAAAAAGGTTCAATGTAACGTCCATAGGAAGAAGGAACCTTTGGAAGCAGTTCTCCCAGCATTTGAGTCTTGCCGCCCGCCCACTTGAGAATCGGTTTGGCGGCTATTGTAGAAATCTGTGCTGCTGTATTACTTTGCATTTTGCCGCCTCCTCTCAGGCTTTGACCTCGGGTGTAAGTTCCATTATATCACCAATATCGCATTGCAAAGCGGTACAAATCTTCACAAGAACATCGGTTGTAACATTTTCATTTTTACCGAGCTTTGCCATTGATGCATGGCTGATGCCTGCTGCTGCGCAAAGGTCCTTTTTCTTCATATCCTTATCAATTAGCAGCTTCCATAATTTCTTGTAACTTACAGCCATGTCCTTCACTCCAACAGTAAATTGAATTCATATTTTAATGAGTAAAAATCAGCTTTCTCTGAACTTGTTATCAGTATATCATACTTTGGATCAGGGAACAAGTACGTAATTACCAATATTTCTTGCTCACAAACAATGTCCATAGGAGCTTGGCTGCTCCTATGGACATTAGCAGATAAATCACTTGCTTCCGGTTCTATCTCGTCCTTTCAGTCCGTTTCTCTTGGCAAGCTCACTTGCTGCCTGTCGGCGCGTATCCGAATACGGCGCGGTCAGGCGGACAGCGAACCGCCTGCGGTCGATCTCGAAGGTTAACCCGCCCTGCTCGTCATCATCGGTCTGGCTGCACAGGTTGGGATACTCTGCTGCATACTGTGTCAGCCGCTTTTTGAGCGCGGTATTATGCGTCTGGATTTCAACGGTTTTGCTGGCTTCGTCAAAATAGATGCAGGTCGTTTTCTGCCGTTTAGTCAGTCCGGTTTTCATATTGCCTCCGTTTCTGCCTGTTCTGCAAAAACAGGCGCGTTTTCAAGATTTTTTGTCGGCTCTACACCCGCAAAAACAGGCTGATTTTTGAATGGGAAGCGCCCGGACAATACGCTGCTCGATCTGGACGCTCCCATTCGATAAAATCCGTTTTTTTCAGCTCAACACGACATCAGCGGGCATCGTCCCGCATTGCCGCTTTTTCTCTGCGTGGACGGAAGAAATGCCAGAGGTTATTGCGCTGAATTACGTCTTCATAGTGTTGAACTTTCCCGCGAAGCTCTGCGTTTTCGCGTTCCAGATCCGATGTGCGGAGTTTGCTGCGAACGGATTTGTACTCAGAAAGCTCCTGCTTCAAACCGGCAATCTCTTCCTTGAGCCTTGCAATCAGCCTGTTTGCCGCGTCCAGAGCTTTTTGCAGCTTGGATTCCTTTTTCTCGGCTGTAATGTACTTCTTTGCAAGCGTGGACAGGCGTTCAAAATCCTCACGCTCCACGGCAACCTTGCTTGAGAAGGGAACAGACTTCGCCTCAATCTTTTCGATAGCTGCCACATTGACCTGCTGATTCTGAATTTTCTCAATCTGTCTGCTGAGCGTCGCCGCCTGCTGTTCCTGCTGGCGGTTCTGCTCCGTGAGTTCTGCCAGCCGCGCCTGCTCCTGCTGCACCTTGAACTGCGTCACAGTCAAGTGTTCCTCCGAGCTGCCACATTCACCGCGCTCCACATCGTCGTACCCGGCGTCACGCATATACCGGAAGAAATCATCCTGCAAAACGCTGTAGGACTTCTTGAGAATGGGTTTGCCCTTGGAGCTTAAAATCGGCTCACCGTTCTCGTCCAGTGCAGGCTTGGAAGCCCACTTCTTGCTCATGCTGACCTGCTGAATCGTCTCCTTGACCGTCCCCACCAGAGATTTATCCTTGCTGCGTTTCGACCACAGGATTTGTTTCTCCACGACGGGGATATAGATCACATGAAGATGATACATTGTCTGTTGCTGTGCGACTTGTTCCAAGGCTTCTTCCTGCTGCCGGATTCGCTCGTCCAAATCCGGCACACACTCCTCAATCTGCTGCTGAACACTGCGGATCATTTTTTCCTGCTCTCCCGTGAGTTCAAAGAAATCTCCGTCTACAGAGTCCGCACAGCAGCGATAAATCTCGGTCATCTGCTCTGGGGTGAAAAGCCGTTCCTTTTGAATCAGCCCGGAGCGGATAGCAAAGTCCTGTTTGGCTCCTGCATAGTTCTCCATGAAATAGTGCCCATGACATACGCCTGTGTGCCCATAGGCCCAATCCCATGTGACGAAGTGGACTCCGTGTTTGCTCTGAACTCCAGCCAGCACAGTGCCGTTGAAATCCGCCAGCACCTTGTAGCCGTCCTCCAGACCGTCGGCTTTCAAAAAGGGCGCCATCTCCATCTGCCGCATATACTCCGCTGTGGTCCTGACAATCTCATACACCTTGTCCTTGGCAGCAATCCGTTCTGGCTCGTCAATATCCTCATTGCGGTAGGCAACACCACCGCTCTTAGTTACTTCACAAAGCGGCGAACCGTCAAGCAGGATACACAGCCTGTCAGTGTGAACTTCGTCCAACTGGAAACCCTCCTTGGCAAGGACGATTGCTGCTTCTCTGAGGTAACAGACCTTTTCTTCTGCGCTGATGCTCATATAGCTCCTCCCATGCATAAAAAATAAGGCCGGAGCGATCATGCTCCGACCTACAAATGCAGGCGCTGCGACCAGCGCCCTTTTTGAAATGAAAAAGGGCGCCACTTTCTTAGTCCGTCAGGACCAACAAAACGACGCCCAAATCTTTATGATTCTTTTTTGAGAAAAATACCGCTGCCAGCCGGAAAAATCGCCGCTGAAAAAGGGCGCTGGCTGAACGCATCTGCATGAAACAGGAAAACGCCCGGTTCGAATCGGGGCAGACGCCCTGAAACAGCGATTTGCATCTATGGTTTGAGAGAAGAAATCCGGGCTTGAAAAAGCCCGGAAACGGTTGATGCGCCCGACTTTTCGCCAGACGCATCTATACCGTTTCGTTAATATGGTCGGAGTGCGGGGATTTGAACCCCGGGCCTCTTGGTCCCGAACCAAGCGCGCTACCAACTGCGCTACACCCCGTCAGCCCGTCTATTATACGTTTTTTCGGTCCGAATGTCAAGATGCATTTTGCAGTGCGGGTACACATTTTGCAGTGCGGGTACACTGTTTTCCGGTGTGGGTATGCATTATTTGGCAAAAATCCGAAAAAAATTCGACCCTCCCCATAGGACTTGCGAAAAAGGCACATATACGGTATAATGACATATAATTATAGGTATGTGCAGGTGCGGGACAACGCACCGGATGGAGGACCCATATATGGAAAAAGTAAGACGCGACCCGGCCAGCCTCAGCCAACTGGTGAAGGATTTTGACCTTGAGGTGGTCTACAAGGGCCTGGACTATGACACCCGGATGATCACCATCCCCGACGTGAACCGCCCGGCCCTGCAGCTGGTGGGCTTTTATGACTACTTCGAGCCAAAACGCCTGCAGATTCTGGGCAAGGCGGAGTTCACCTTTCTGAAGGCCATGCCCCTGGAGCAGCGGAGAAAGGTATTCGAGGATCTGCTGCGCTGCGAAATCCCAGCCCTGATCATTGCCCGGAATATGGAGATTTTTCCCGAGCTGATGGAGATTGCCCGCAAGCACGGGCGCACCCTGCTGCGGACGGAAAAGACCACCGTGGAGCTGACCAGCCACATCATCGACTATCTGAACCGGGCCCTGGCCCCCCAGATCACCCGCCACGGCGTGCTGATGAACATCTATGGCCAAGGCGTGCTGATGATCGGCGACTCCGGCATCGGCAAAAGCGAAACCGCCATCGAGCTGCTCAAGCGCGGCCACCGGCTGGTGGCCGACGACGCGGTGGAGATTCGCCGCATTTCCGACTCCCTGTACGGCTCGGCCCCGGAGATCATCCGCCACTACATTGAGATCCGGGGTATCGGCATCATCGACGTGCAGCAGCTGTTCGGTATGGGCGCGGTGCAGTTTGACTCCGACATCGAGATCGTGATCCATCTGGAGCCCTGGCAGGACGGTAAGTTCTATGACCGACTGGGCCTGGAGGGCGACACCTACACCATTCTGGGGGTGCAGCTGCCCTATGTGACCATTCCCGTGCGGCCGGGGCGGAACCTGGCCGGTATCGTGGAGATTGCCGCCATGAAAAACCGCCAGATGCGCTACGGCTATAACTCCGCCCGGGACTTCATGACCCAGTTTGACAAAAAAATGGATGAGCTGGCCCGGCAGGCCAAGGAGAAGCAATGAACTATATCGGCATCGACATCGGCGGCACCAACCTGAAGGCCGGTCTTGTGGACGAGGACGGCCGTCTGCTGGCCGTGAAAACCATGAAGATCCGTGAGGTGTCGGACCCCGACGCCCTGACGGACACCCTGGTGGCCCTGACCCGGGAGCTGGCCCAGGAGGGCGGCGTGCCCATGGAGGAGATCGCCTCCGTGGGGGCAGGCGTCCCGGGGGTGGTGGACATCCGCACCGGGTCCATCGTATACACCTGCAACCTGCCCCTGCGGAACATTCCCCTGCGCAAGCTGTTCAAGCGGCGGCTGGGGCTGCACCTGTATGTGGAAAATGACGCCAACTGCGCCGCCCTGGCAGAGTACTATGCCGGAGCGGGCCAGGGCAGCAAGCGCTTTGTCACCATCACCCTGGGCACCGGCATCGGCGCCGGGATCATTCACAACGGAAAGATTTTCCACGGCGGCAACGGCATGGCCGGTGAGGTGGGCCACACCTGCATCGACTATCAGGGTCTCCCCTGCCCCTGCGGCCGGCGAGGCTGCTGGGAGCAGTACGCCTCCGCCAGCGCCCTGAAGCGCTTCACCGCCCAGGCCCAGCTGGGCAACCCCGACAGCATCCTGGCCCAGGTCATCCGGGAGCATGACGGCCATGTGTCCGGCCAGTCGGCGTTTATGGCCGCCCGGCTGGGGGACCCGGTGGGCCAGCAGGTCTGCGATATGTATGTGGGCTATCTGGCGGCGGGAATCGCCAACGTGGTGAACATTTTCCAGCCAGATACCCTGGCCATCGGCGGCGGCGTCAGCAACGAGTCCGATGAGCAGCTGCTTCACCCCCTGCAGCAGCTGGTGGAGCGGGAGACCATCCCCTGCAGCGCCGGGAAAAAGACCCGCATCGTCAAGGCCCAGCTGGGCAATCAGGCGGGGATCATCGGCGCGGCCCTGCTGGGGAAGAAAAAACGGATATAAGGGAGATCACTATGCAGTGGTATGAACGTTTGGACGAAAAGATCCGGGATTATCTGCCGGATATGACGGTGGAGCGGGACGTGCCCATGAGCCGCCACACCTCCTTCCGCATCGGCGGCCCCGCCCGGCGCATGACCTTTCCGGAGAGCCGGGAGCAGCTGGTGATCCTGCTGGGCCTGGCGGAGGAGTGCGATATCCGGCCGTTTCTGCTGGGCCGGGGCACCAATCTGCTGGTGTCGGACCGGGGGCTTGACACCCTGGTCATCAAAACGGCGGAGCGCATGACGAGCATCCGCCGCCTGGACGACGTGACCTTGGAGGCCGACGCCGGCGTCCTGCTCAGCCGCCTGGCGGTATACGCCCAGCAGGCGGGCCTGGCCGGGCTGGAATTTGCCCACGGCATCCCCGGAAGCCTGGGCGGCGCGGTGTGCATGAACGCCGGGGCCTACGGCGGCGAGATGCGCCAGGTGGTGACGGAGGTCACCGCCCTGTACCCCGACGGCATCCGCCGCTTCACCGGGGACCAGGCAGAATTTGCCTACCGGCACAGCCGGTTTCTGGAGGACGGAGCCGTGGTGCTGGGGGCCGCGGTGCGCCTGACCCCGGACGATCCCGCCGCCATCCGGCAGCGGATGGATGACCTGATGGCCCGGCGCAGGGCCTCCCAGCCCCTGGAATGGCCCAGCGCCGGCAGCACCTTCAAGCGGCCGGAGGGCTATTATGCCGGGACCCTCATCGACCAGACGGGCCTGAAGGGCCTGACGGTGGGCGGGGCCCAGGTGTCCGAGAAGCACGCGGGCTTCGTCATCAACACCGGCAGCGCCACCTGCGCCGACGTGCGGGAGCTGATCCGCCGGGTGCAGGAAGCCGTTTACAAGGCCCACGGCGTCCGGCTGGAGCCGGAGGTCCGTTTCGTCGGCGAATAACCCCGGGAAAAGAGGAAATGCAATGGAAATTCTGATCATATCCGGTCTGTCCGGCGGCGGCAAAAGCAAGGCCGCCTCGTTTCTGGAGGACATCGGCTACTATACCGTGGACAATCTTCCGGCGGAGATGATGATGAAGTTCGCCGGGTTCTGCGCCGCCTCCAGCGGGCGGTATGACCGGGTGGCCCTGGTGTATGACGTGCGCTCCGGCGAGCCCACGGATATGCTCATCGACACCCTGGAGCAGCTGAAGGCCAGCGGCGTCAACTGCCGGATGCTGTTTCTGGAGGCGGACACCCCCACCATCATCAACCGCTATAAGGAGACCCGGCGTATGCACCCCCTGCAGGCCAAGGGCCTCAGCGTGGAGGAGGCTGTACGGCGGGAACGGGCGCTGATGCAGCCGGTGCGGGATCACGCGGATTTCGTGCTGGACACCTCCTCCCTGTCCACGGCCAAGCTCCGCAGTGAGATGCTGAACCTGTTCGGCACCCCGTCGGACCGGGGCGGGCTCAACGTCAGCGTCCTGTCCTTCGGCTTCAAGCACGGCATCCCCATCGAGTCGGACCTGGTGTTCGACGTGCGGTTCATGCCCAACCCCTACTATGTGGCGGAGCTGAAAAACAAAACCGGCCTGGACCAGGAGGTCCGGGACTTCGTGTTCTCCTTCCGCCAGACCCACGAGTTCATGGCCCAGCTGGAGAAAATGATCACCTTCCTGTTGCCGCTGTACAGCGAGGAGGGCAAAACCGTTCTGGTCATCGGCATCGGCTGCACCGGCGGCCACCACCGCTCCGTGGCCGTGGCCCATGAGCTGGCGGAGTATATCACGCAGATGGGCTATCAGGTGACGGAAAACCACCGGGATATCTCCCGGTAAGGAGGTGCGCGTATGGGCGGCTGCTATTCTGTGGCCCCGGAGCACGGGCCCCGCATCGCCGCCGTCGGCGGCGGCACAGGGCTGTCCACGCTGCTGCGGGGGCTGAAGCTGTATACGAAAAATCTCACCGCCATTGTCACGGTGGCGGACGACGGCGGCGGCTCCGGCCGCCTGCGGCAGGACCTGGGGATGCCCCCGCCGGGGGATATCCGCAGCTGTCTGGAGGCCCTGGCCAACGCCGAGCCTCTGATGGCCCAGCTGATGCACTATCGCTTCCCGGAGGGGACCCTGGCCGGGCAGAGCTTCGGCAACCTGTTTCTGGCGGCCCTGAACGGCATCATGCCCAGCTTTGACCGGGCCGTGGAGAGTATGAGCCAGGTGCTGGCCATCACTGGCCGGGTGCTGCCGGTGACCACGGCGGACGTGCAGCTGGAGGCCACCTTTGAAAACGGAGCCAGCGTGGTGGGCGAGAGCCACATCTTCCGCTGCAAGAAGGAGCAGGACTGCCGCATCCGCCGGGTGCGGCTGATCCCGGAGCACCCCCGTGCCCTTCCGGCGGCTATCGAGGCCCTGGAGCAGGCGGAGGTCATCGTTCTGGCCCCCGGAAGCCTGTATACCAGCATCATTCCCAACCTGCTGGTGGACGGCATTGTGGACGCCATCCGGCGCTCCCGGGCGCTGAAGGTCTACGTCTGCAACGTCATGACCCAGGACGGCGAAACCGAGGGCTACACGGTGTCGGACCACATCCGGGCCCTGTTCAAGCACTCCTGCCCGGGCCTGTTCGACCTGTGCCTGACCAATTCCTCCCCCATTCCCCCGGCGGTAGTGCAGCGCTACGCCCTGGAGGGGGCGGAGCCCATCTTCTGCGACCGGGAGGCCGTGGAGGCCCTGGGGGTGGAGATCATCAGCCGCCCGGTGGCCACGGTGGAAAACGGCCTGGTACGCCACAATCCCGGCCATCTGGCCTGGGAGCTGGTGCAGCTGCACAACCAGCGGAATATCCGCCTGGTCTGCCGGGACTCCCACCGCACCACCTGCAACCGCGTAGAAACGTAAGAGGAGAACCATCCATGCAGTCCTTTGCCTATAAAGTCAAAAGCGAGCTGTGCCGCCAGCCGGTGTCCCGGCAGTGCTGCGCCCGGGCGGAGGCCTATGGGGTGCTGCTGTTCTGCAACACCTTCACCGCCGCCGAGGTGCGCATCATCACGGAGAATCCCGAGTTTGCCGCCCGGCTGCCCCGGCTGTTCCAGCGGGCCTTTTCCCTGAAATTCGACAGTCTGCCGGACGGCACCCGGGACAAGCTGATCTTCCGCATCACCCAGCGCCACAAGCTGGCCCGGATCGTGGACCTGCTGGGCTATGACCCCAGCCTGGTGCTGCACGTGAATTTCGGCCTGCTGGAGGACGACTGCTGCCGCACCGCCTTTGTGCGGGGGGCCTTTCTGGCCGGGGGCAGCGTCACGGACCCGGAAAAGCGTTATCACCTGGAGCTGGCCACCTCCCACACCCAGGCCAGCCGGGAGGTTTCGGCCCTGCTGACGGAGATGGGCTTTCTGCCCCACAGCGTCCGCCGCAGCGGCAGCAGCGTCATCTATTTCAAGCAGTCCGAGCATATCGAGGACCTGCTGACCACCATCGGCGCCCCGGTGGCGGCCATGGACATCATGACCGCCAAGGTGGACAAGGAGATCCGCAACGGCGCCAACCGGGCCATGAACTGCGACATGGCCAACGTCAACAAAACCGTGGACGCCGCCCTGGAGCAGATCGCCGGGATCCGGCGGCTGGAAAGCAGCGGGCGGCTGGCCCAAATGCCGGAGAAGCTGCGCCAGGCGGCCCGGCTGCGGCTGGAAAACCCCGAAATGTCATTGCAGCAATTAGCGGAGCGCAGCGACCCGCCGGTGAGCAAATCCTGCATGAATCACCGGATGCGCAAGCTAATGGAGGAGGCCAACGATGTCCATGAATAAAACCCAACGATGCCAGGCCGCTATAGACTACCGGCGGCAGGGCCTGAACTGCAGCCAGTGCCTGCTGGCCGCCTTTGCCGACGTGGCGGGCCTGACCTTGGAGCAGGCCATGGCCCTGGGGGCCGGTATGGGCGGCGGCGTCCGCTGCGGAAGCATCTGCGGCGCGGTGTCCACGCCGGTGATGCTGCTGGGGACCGCGTGCCCCGATCCCACCGACCGCCCTGCCGTCACCGCCGTGGTGAAGGAGTATCAGCAGCGCTTTCTGGAGCATTTTCACCGGATGGACTGCCGGGAGCTGCTGCGGGCCCAGGATCTGGAGCCGTCGGAGCTGGCCCTGGAGCTGGCAGGCGGCGACCACTGCGGCCGCCTGATCGTTACGGCGGCGGAAATCCTCACCGACATGCTGGAGGAGGCGTAATATGGCCTTTGCCCATCTGCACGTCCACACGGAGTACAGCCTGCTGGACGGCGCCTGCCGCATCCGGGACCTGCCGAAGCTGGTAAAGGAGCTGGGGCAGACGGCTGTGGCCATCACGGACCACGGCGTTATGTACGGCGCCATCGACTTCTATCGGGCCTGCAAGGCCCAGGGCATCCATCCGGTCATCGGCTGCGAGGTATATGTGGCCCGGCGCACCCGGCTGGACAAAACCTATGAGCTGGACGCCGAATCCCGTCATCTGGTGCTGCTGTGCGAAAACGAAACGGGATACCGGAATCTGTCGTACCTGGTGAGCCAGGCCTTTGTAGACGGGTTCTATATCAAGCCCCGCATTGATTTGGACCTGCTGCGCCGGCATTCGGAGGGCCTTATCGGCCTGTCCGCCTGCCTGGCCGGAGAAATTCCCCGCCGCCTGGTAAACGGCGACTATGACGGGGCCAAGGAATATGCCCTGACCATGCAGGACATTCTGGGCGAGGGCAACTTCTATCTGGAGCTTCAGGATCACGGCATTCCCCAGCAGATCACGGTGAACCGGGGCCTGCTGCGCCTGCACCAGGAGACGGGCATTCCCCTGGTCTGCACCAACGACGCCCACTATCTCCGGAAGGAGGACGCCGAAAGCCACGATGTGCTGCTGTGCATCCAGACCGGAAAAACCGTGGACGATGAGAACCGTATGCGCTATGAGCCGCAGAATTTCTACATCCGCTCCACGGAGGAGATGGAGGAGCTGTTCGCCGGTTATCCCGAGGCCGTGGAGAACACCCAGCGTATTGCCGACCGCTGCCGGTTTGACTTCACCTTCGGCAAGTATCACCTGCCGGAGTTCCAGCTGCCGGAGGGGTACGACTCCCCCACCTATCTGCGGGAGCTGTGCCAGCGTGGCTTCCGGGCACGCTACGGCGAAAACCCCGCCTATCACAGGCAGCTGGACTATGAGCTGGACATGATCGGAAAAATGGGCTTCACGGACTATTTCCTCATCGTCCAGGACTTCGTCAACTATGCCAAGGGCGCGGGGATCCCTGTGGGCCCGGGCCGCGGCTCCGCCGCCGGCAGCATGGTGTCCTACTGCCTGCGCATCACGGACATCGACCCCATGCAGTACAGCCTGTATTTTGAGCGCTTCCTGAACCCGGAGCGTGTCTCCATGCCGGATATCGACATGGATTTCGGCGACACCCGCCGGGGCGAGGTGGTGGACTATGTCCGCCGCAAATACGGCGACGACCATGTGGCCCAGATCGTCACCTTCGGCACCATGGCGGCCCGGGCCGCCATCCGGGACGTGGGCCGGGTGCTGAACATGACCTACGCCGAAACGGATACCGTGGCCAAGCTGGTGCCTACCGGGCCTCACATCACCCTGAACGATGCGCTGAAGCTGTCCAAGCAGCTGTCGGACCTGTACCAGCAGGACCCCCGGGTCCAAAAGCTCATCGACACCGCCCGGGCCCTGGAGGGAATGCCCCGGCACGCCTCCACCCACGCCGCCGGCGTGGTCATCACCAAGCGGCCGGTGTACGAATACGTTCCCCTGGCCCGGAACGACGAATCCATCGTGTGCCAGTATACCATGGTGACGCTGGAGGAGCTGGGCCTGCTGAAAATGGACTTTCTGGGTCTGCGGAACCTGACGGTGCTGGACGATGCGGTGAAAATGGTCCAGAAGGACCACCCGGATTTCCGCCTGGCGGACATTCCCATGGACGACAAGGCCACCTTCGATATGCTGACCCAGGGCAAAACCGGCGGCGTGTTCCAGATGGAGTCCTCCGGCATGACCGGTGTGTGCCTGGGGCTGAAGCCCCAGAACATCGAGGACATCACCGCCATCATCGCCCTGTACCGCCCCGGCCCCATGGACTCCATCCCCCGGTTCGTGGCCTGTAAGCACGACCCCAAGCTGGTGACCTATAAGCACCCCAGTCTGGAGCCGATCCTCTCCGGAACCTACGGCTGCATCGTGTATCAGGAGCAGGTCATCAAGATCTTCCAGGAGCTGGCCGGTTACTCCCTGGGCCAGGCGGATATGGTCCGCCGGGCCATGTCCAAAAAAAAGGCCAAGGACGTGGAGCGGGAGCGGGAGGCCTTCCTCCATGGCGACCCCGCCCGGAACATCCGGGGCTGCGTGGCCAGCGGCATCCCCGAGGCCACGGCCCAGGCCATTTTCGATGAAATTTACGACTTCGCCAACTATGCCTTCAACAAGGCCCACGCTGTCAGCTATGCGGTGGTGGCCTATCAGACGGCTTATTTCAAGTGCCACTTCACCCGGGAGTATATGGCCGCCCTGCTGACCTCGGTGCTGGACAACTCCGACAAGGTGGCCGAGTATATCGCCGAGTGCAAGGACTGCGGCATCGCCCTGCTTCCGCCGGATGTGAACCGCTCCTATGACCGGTTCACCGTGGAGGAGGGCGGCATCCGCTTCGGCCTGGTGGCCGTGAAGAACATCGGCCGGGGCTTTATCCAGGCCGTGGTGCGCCAGCGGCAGCAGGACGGCGATTTCACCTCCTTCCAGGATTTCTGCCAGCGGATGTTCGACTGCACGGACATGAACAAGCGGGCGGTGGAGAACCTCATCCGCTGCGGGGCCTTCGACAGCCTGGGGGCCAAACGCTCCCAGCTGGTGGCCGTATACGAGCGGGTGCTGGACGGCATCGCCTCCTCCCGCCGGAAAAACGTGGAGGGGCAGATGGACCTGTTCGGTATGTCGGCCTCCTCCGGGTCCTCCGTGTCCAGCGTCCCCCTGCCGGATATCCCGGAGTTCACCGCCGTGGAGCGGATGAGCATGGAGAAGGACACCACGGGGCTGTACCTGTCCGGCCACCCTATGGAGGACTACCGTCCTCTGGCCAAGCGGGCCGGGGCCGTGCCCATCCACGCCATCATGTCCGATTTCGAGGGCCAGGACGGCCCCAAGCGCTTTGCCGACGGCCAGAACGTCACCGTGGCAGGGGTCATCACCGCCAGCCGCACCCGCACCACCAAAAACAACACCCTCATGGCCTATGTGACCATTGAGGATGAGCTGGCCTCCATGGAGCTGCTGTGCTTCAGCCGGGTCATTGACCAGTGCGGCAGCTATATGCAGGTGAACACCCCGGTGCTGGTAAAGGGCCGTCTGTCCGTCCGGGACGAGAAGCCCCCCCAGATCATGTGCGACTCCCTGTATCCCCTGGAAAGCGGCCTGCCCCCTATGGAGCAGCCCTCCCGCCGACCGACTCAGCGGGAGAGCACCATCTATCTCCGCTTCCCCAGCGCCGACAGTCCCGCCTTCCGGCATATCAAGCTGGTGATGACCATGTTTGAGGGCTCCACCCCGGTGAAGATCCGCCTGGCGGACACCGGGAAGCTCCTGGGCACCCACTGCCTGAATCATCCGGCCCTGCTGCAGGAGTGCCGGGAATGGCTGGGAGAGGAAAACGTCGTAGTCAAGGAAAAATAAGCACAGCCCCCGGCCGCATGGCCGGGGGCTGTGACATGTTTGCCCGTCAGTGGCAGGCGCAGTAGCTGCGGGTGGCGGCGTAGTCCTTGGGCATCTCCAGGGTGCTGGGCGGGAAGAACTCCCCGATGGGGAAGGCCACGTTGCGGAACAGGCCGCAGGGGTCCTCCTGATCGCCGCAGCTGCACTCCGCCTGGGGGATGCAGTAGTCGTACACCGGGATCAGCAGCTGGGTGTCCCGCTCCAGCCGCACCAGGGTGAACTGACCCAGGGTCACATAGAACCGGCGGCGGCCGCCGTCGTCAAACACCAGCTCCTCGCCGAAGCTGCGGGCGATGAAGGCCGGGATCTCCGTCAGGCCGCACTCGCAGCACCGGGGCTTGCAGCCGTCGTCCACCCGGGTGTCCAGCACGATGGGATCCACAGCCTCCACCACGGCGGTGGGCAGATTGGTGCGCATCCGGCCGGGGATATCCAGCTCGTCGATGACGGTGTCGGAGGAGAAGATCTTGGCGCTGCCCTCGCTGCCGAACAGGATGCAGCGCTTGTCGAACACGCACAGGCCCTCGGCCCCGGCGCACCGGGGCGTCCCGGTGCCCACCTGCAACGTCACCCGATAGAAAAACCGCATATCGATGGAGTAGAAGCCCCGGTTGAAGGTCACCGGCTCCACGTCGGTGTACACATACAGCAGCTCCGCCGTGCCGCCCCGGACCATCTGGCAGCCGGACAGCAGCTCCATGGCCGACGCCGTGGGATAGAACCGCAGGTCCTCCACACAGTCCTTATCCCGGCAGGAGTCGAAGATCTTCCGTGTATGGATACAAACGGACTCGCGAACGCTGCTCAGATCGCAGACCGGGCCCGGCATTCCGTTTTCAGGCATGAAATAAACCTCCCATTAAGTAATGAAGGGGCTGGCTGCGCCCTTCACTCCAGTGTATGGCCGCCGGGCGGCGGTGGTGCGGAAAAAAGCCTGTACAAATCCGGGGATTTCCGGTATAATAAAGGAAACAAGACGAGAGGATGGGGTGCATATGGCCGCCGGATTCATTCACGACAAGCTGGAGATCAAGTTTCTGATCCTGTATATCGCCGCCCGGGTGTCGGAGCCTCTGCCGCCGGAGGGGATGCAGGAGCTGACCATGTGCGACGACGGCATCGACTACTTTGCCTATGCCGAGTGCCTCAACGATCTGGTGCAGACGGAGCACCTGCGCCTGACGGAGGAGGGCTGCTACGCCATCACCCCCAAGGGGCTGAAAAACAGCGAGATCTGCGAGTCCAGTCTCCCCTACTCCGTGCGGCTGCGGACGGATAAGAATGTGGCGGAATACAACCGCCTCCTGCTGCGGAAAAACCAGGTCCAGAGTCGGGTGGCCGCCCAAGAAAACGGCTCCTATCTGGTGGAGCTGCGCCTGCAGGACGATGTGGACAGTATCCTGCACCTGGAGCTCACCGCCGCCACCGAGGCCATGGCCCGGGATCTGGCGGACCGGTTCCGGAAGGACCCGGAGGGCATCTACACCCGGCTGCTGTCGGCCCTGTACCCCCCGGCTGAATAAAAATCCCCCCTGGAGGACACACGTCCTCCAGGGGGTTGGCTCATCCTGCGGCCATGGCCAGCAGCCGGGCGGCAATGGGCCCGGCGGCATCCGCGCCGCCGCCGCCGTTTTCCACCAGCACCACAAAGGCCAGGGGCAGATCCTCATCCGCCACGAACCCGGCGAACCACGCATGGGGAGACTGCCCCGGCGCGGCCTCGGCGGTGCCGGACTTGGCGCACACCGCCAGCGAGCCGAACATGCTCTGTCCATAGGTCTGCTGCACATTGTTGCGCATCATATCCCGCAGCACCCGGCAGGTGTCCGCGTCAAAGGGGGCCTTCAGCGACGGCGCGCCGTCCCCCGGCAGAGGAATGCCGTGCATGGTGGTCTCCTGATACACCAGCCGGGGCCCCGCCGTTTTACCCCCGGCCAGGGAGCCCAAAAGCCTCAGGAACGCGCAGGGGTTCACCAGGTCGTCATACTGGCCCACACCGGACCAGCCCAGGTCCGCCCCCTGCCCTGCGGTGAACTGTCCCGCCGCCGTGCTGATGCCGCTGACGGAAAAGCCCTGGGTCAGCCCGGCCTTTTCCGCGTATTGGGCCAGGGTGCCGCCCCCCAGCTCCACCGCCATCTGGGCATAGGCGCAGTTGCAGGACCGGGCCAGGGCGTCGTACAGGTCCATATCCCCGTGGGCATAGGGACAGGTGATAACGCCGCCGTCCAGCTCCAGACGCCCGGTGCAGGTGAAGTGCCGGTCCAGAGCGCCGTTCAGATTCTCCAAAGCCGCAGCAGTGGTCACCAGCTTGAACACGGAGCCCGGGGCAAACGTGGACGACAGCACCCGGTTCAGATACACGCCGTCATACCGGCTGTCCCCGTCCCGGATCTCCGGCGGGTCCGCCGGATCAAAGGTGGGGCTGGACACCATGCACAGCACGTCGCCGGTGCGGTAGTTGTACACCGCCACGGCCCCCTTCCGGCCGTTCAGGGCCTCCAGGGCCGCAGCGTTCAGCTCTGCGTCAATGGTCAGATATACCTTGTGTCCTCCGGCGGAGGTACCCGTCAGCGGGTCAAAGCCCACCAGGCGCCGCCGCATAGCCGCCTTGGCAGAGGTGGAAATGTTGTCGTCCCGGTCCCCCACCGCGTGCAGAGTGGCCCGGCGGATGGCGCCGTCCTCCGCCCAGGTGCCGGAGGCCCCGTCATACAGCACCAGGCCGTTCCGGTCCAGCACCTGACCCAGGGCCAGCCGCCCATTCCGATAGGCATGGTCATTGGCGGAGAAGGCGGCCCACTGTCCGCCCCGCACCACATACCGCACGCAGAACAGCACCACTCCCGCCGCCAGCACCGCCACCAGCGCCGCCAGCAGCATGGACCGCAGCTTTACCTGTTTCAAGACCGCCCCTCCTTCCCGAATATCTCGTCCACCGGGATCTCCGGCATATCCTCAAAAAACCCCTCCCGCTTCGGGGCGGGCTTCTCCGGCTTGTCCTCCGGTGACCTCTCCTCCGGCGGACGGCGCACGTCGGCGGCCTTCAGATAGGCCAGCAGCCCCCAGCAGGACAGCATGCTGGACCCGCCCATGGACACAAAGGGAAACGTAACGCCGGTCAGGGGCAGAATGTCCACCGCACCCAGCACGTTCAGGGTGGTCTGGAAGATCAGCATGGACGCCGCGGCGCAGGCGGCGATGGCATAGAAGCCGGACCGGGCGCTGTCGCCGGACCGCAGGGCAAACACCGCCAGGGCCATCACCGCCCCCACGCACACCAGGGCCAGCAGCAGCCCGAACTCCTCGCTCACCACGCCGAATACCAGGTCCGTGTTGGCCGCCCCCACATATTTCAGCCACGCATCCTCCGGTCCCGTGCCGAACAGTCCCCCGGAGGCGGCGGCGGACATGGTGCGGCTCTGCTGATAGCCGGTGGTCTGGGTAAATTCCCAGGCGTGCCGCCAGACGGTGAACCGCTGGGCCACATACGGCTTGAAGTGCAGCACCAGGCCCCCGGCGAAGCCCGCCGCCGCCGTCATCATCACGATGGAGGCCAGGTCGCCGGTCCGCAGAAAGGCGATGCACAGGAATGCCACAAAGAATACCAGCGCCGTGCCGAAATCGCTCATCAGCGCCAGGCACCCCACGCAATAGGCGGAGAACAGCACCGTGAAGATCAGGTTCCGCTTGGCAAAGAGCCGGTCCAGGGTGGCGGCCCCCGCCAGGATAAACGCCAGCTTCACCAGCTCCGACGGCTGGAAGGAGATGGGCCCCACGGAGATCCAGTTTTTGGCTCCGAAAATGCGTTCCCCCATCACCACGTTGAAGGCCAGCAGCGCCGCCGCCAGTCCCGCCGCCGGCCACCGCAGCTTCACCGCCAGCTGCAGCCGCCCCAGCAACCACACCAGCACGCAGTAGATGCCCATGCCCAGGGCCACCGCCGCCAGCTGCTTGTACAGAGCGCCCGGGTCCCAGGCGGCGGTGATGGCAAAGCCCACCGTGGCCAGCAGCAGCGCCAGGGTCTCCAGGTCAAACTGCCGCCGGTGCAGCCTCCGGCTGACGCCGTACAGCGCCCATCCCAGGCCGCACAGGCCGAAAAAGCCCGCGCTGACGGGATAGATGTTCTCCGCCCCGAAGCCCGGGGCAAACTGCCCCCACAGCAGCAGCTGGATAAACGTCAGCAGCCACAGACTGCCCACGGGGCTGGGCCGCTTTTTAGGCTGCCCGGTGTGCTGGGGCTGCTCCGACGGGAAGAAGAACAGCTCCACCCCGCCCAGGGCGATGGAGTCCCCGGGGTTCAGATTGGCAGGCTCCAGCGTCCGCTTTCCGTTCAGCAGCACCCCGCTGCTGCGGTTGATGGGGTCGACCCGCCATGTCCCGCCGTCGTCCCGCTGCAAAATGGCGTGTGTCCGGGACACGGAGGGAAAATTCACCCGGATATCCGCCCGCCGGGCCCGGCCGATGACGTTCTCCCAGTGATACAGCTCGTACCGCGCGCCGTTAGACAGGGTCACAAAGCCCCAGCTCTCCCGGTCCCGGCCCCGGAACAGGGACTTGCAGCACCGCACCAGCAGCCACACCGCCAGCCCGGCGGTCACGCCCCGGAACAGCCACAGGATCACCGGCAGCGCCGGGGAAATATATTGTTGCAGAAATGCCGTCATAGTTTACGCTCCACTTCGGTCCGTTGTCTTTCGCGTCATGTCTATCATACCATTTTTGTCCGGAAAAGCAACCTTGTTTAAGGATTATTTAACCACAGCCGCCGCATTCTGTGGTATAATCAGCCTGACTATAAGGGAGGAGTGGTTCTCATGACCATCCAAAAACGATTGGCCCGGTCCAACATCGCCATGCTGGCGATTCCCCTGATAACGGCGGCGGTTCTCGGCGTGGCCATCGGCGAGCTGGTCTACCGCCCGGGCATGGGGGCATGGGACCGTCTGGCGGCACTCCGGCGCGCCAGACAGACGCGGCCCTGACCATGCTTCGGCTATCCGGCAAGCAAAAACCTCCGGCCAGGCCGGAGGTTTTTGTTTGCTCGTTTTATTTACTTACAGCAGGATGTCTGTCAGGTCGTCGAACACCTGGGACTTGGTGACCACCACCACATGGTCCCCCTCCTGGATGGTGGTGAGACCGCCGGGGATGATGATCTTGTTTTCCCGGGCAATGGCCGCCAGCAGCACGCCCTTTTTTAGGGTCAGATCCTTCAGGGGCTTGTCCAGCACCGACCGGCTGGAGGCCGTGGCGGTGAATTCCAACGCCTCCACGGAGCCGTCCAGCATTTTGTAAAGGCTCTCCACGGTGCTGCCCTGGGAGTTGGCCAGGGCCCGGACATAGCGGGTGATCTGGTTGGAGGTCAGGTCCTTGGGGCTGATGATGCTGCCCAGCTTCGTCTCCTGCACCAGGTCCATGTAGTTGGGACGGGTCATCTTGGTCAGCACCTTGGGCACCCCGGCCCGCTGGGCCGTCAGCGCCATCAGCAGGTTCTCCTCGTCCCGGTCCGTCAGCGCCACAAAGGCGTCGGTCTCGAAAATGTTCTCGCTTTCGATCAGGTCGGCATCGGTGCCGTCGCCCTCGATGATCATGGCCCCGGGCAGCTCGGCGGACAGGCGCAGGCACTTGTCGTGCTTCATCTCCACGATCCGGACCTTGGTATTGCTGCGGGCCAGCTCCCAGGTCAGGTACATGGTGATGCGGCTGCCGCCCAGGATGGACACGTTCTTCACCTTCTGCAGGGTGCGTCCGATGCCCCGCAGCATCTTCTGCAGCTCCGCCTTGGTCCCCACCATGTACAGCTTGTCCCCGCTTCGGGGCACAAAGGAGCCGTCGGGGATGATGATGTCGTCCCCCCGGTGAGCGGCGCAGATCAGCACCTCCGCCAGGCGGTTGCGATGGAAATCGTTCAGGGACACCCCCGCCAGGGAGTCCTCCTCCGTCACCCGGAAGCCGATCATGTCGATGCGCCCTCCGGCGAAGGGCTCCACCGAGAAGGCCGCCGGGAAGCTCAGGATCCGGGCGATCTCCCGGGCCGCCCCCAGGTCGGGATTGATCAGCATATCCAGGCCGATCTCCCGCTTCAGCATTCCGGCGTCCCGGCGATACTCCGGGTTCCGGACCCGGGCGATGGTGTGCTGCGCCCCCAGCTTCTTGGCGATCAGGCAGCACACCAGGTTCGTCTCGTCCAGATTGGTGACGGCGATGACCAGGTCCGCGCCGCGGACCCCCGCCGCGTCCAGCACGCTGATGCTGGCGCCGTTGCCCTCCACGCACATCACATCCAGGGTGCTGTCGGCCCGGTGCAGGGCCGCGGCGTCGTCATCCACGATGGTGATGTCGTGATCCTCCACCGCCAGCTGCCGGGCAATGGCATAGCCCACCTTGCCGTTGCCCACAATGATGATCTTCATGCTTGCTCCTCTCCGCTGCTCTCCGGCAGCCGGCTGCGCCTGCGGCGCAGTATCACGGCGCTGTACTCCGCGCCCATAATCAGCACCGTGCCGCTCATATAGAGCCACAGCAGCACCACCACAACCGTGGCAATGGAGCCGTACAGCACGGAATAATTGGCAAAATTCTCCACATAATACGAAAAGGCCAGGGACAGGACCATCCACGCCGCCAGGGAGATGACCACCCCGGGGGCCACTTCCTTCAAAGGCCGCCGCTGCCCCCGTGCCAGCATATACAGCACCGTCAGCATCAGGAACATCACCACGCCCAGAACGATAAACCGCAGATAGCTCCACAGGTCGATGAACCCCGCCGGCAGTTCGATGAGGCCGGAGAGAAACTCCAGCGCCCGGCGGCCCACCGTGACCAGCAGCAGCGTCAGTCCGATGGTCAGGATCAGCCACACGGTGAACAGCAGAATCCCCAGCTGATTGACCAGCATTTTCCGGGGCGGACCCAGGCCGAAGGCCTTGCGCAGGGAGTGCAGCAGACAGCTGGTGGCCCGCATGGGGAACCAGACGGAGAAAATCAGGCTGAACCACAGCAACTGGCGGCTGGCGTTGGCGGACACATATTCAAGATACGACTCCAGCACCGACATCACGTCCGCCGGAACGATCTGGGACAGCACCTGGGTCACGCTGTCCACGTCCAGCTTCAGGATGCCCAGCAGGGTGCTGATGAACACCAGCAGCGGAAACAGCGCAAACAGCAGGTAATAGGTCAGGGCCGCGCTGTCCCGGCCCACGTCATGCAGATAATAACGGCGCACCAGCTGCACCGCAATTTGCCCCGCAGCCGTCCGGGGCGACCACTTTTTCTTCACAGGAGCCCTCCCCCCTATCCTGTACAGTGTATCACACAGGCACCCAAATGAAAAGAGGAAATTGCCCCCATACGGATTTATTTATAGCGGCAGATTGTAAAAAAATTATTATTTTTCACGTTTCCCTATTGCGATTTCTCGTACGGCTTGTTATAATTAGTTTATCCGGAAGCAAAGCTGCTTCTGGAATCTACAGTAAAGAGGGTCGAATTATGGACAAACTTACCAACATCGTACGGGACGAAATTTCCCGCCAGTACAAGAGCGTCCGGCAGTTTGCTTTTGCAGTTGGCATTCCTCTGTCCACCATCAACAGCGCACTGCACAACGGCATCGGCGGTTCTTCGTTTGACACGGTGGTCCAGATTTGCCGCACACTGGGCATCTGCGCCCTGGGCGAGGAGAACATCCACCTGACGGAGGACACCCAGCGGATCCTGGACCAGTACGCCAAGCTGGACGACTATGGCCGCCACACCATCGCCTCCGTGATACAGGTGGAGTATGACCGCTGCACCAAGACGTTTGAGGATGGCTCCGACCTGCGGGGCGGCTATTCCAGCGTCAATCTGTCTGCCCCCGTTGCCAACGACGAGCCCGTTTCCATGAACGTGCTGGCCAGCCGCGAGGACTGAGTGGATCCCCATAATTGCATAAAATGAGAGCTTCCGGCCGCGCCGGGAGCTCTTATTTTATACGTTTCATCCAAAAATTTACCTGATTTTTGGCGGGCACGCAGCAAAAAGCGGTTGATATTTCGCAGTGTACCTGTTATAATAGAGTGTAATTAGTGGAACAGCGGCGCTTTATCGTGTAAAATTGCCCGCAGCCGCTCTATCCTTTCAGATGGGAGAAAGATGCATGAAAGCAATCCAAAAATCCGGCGCCTGGCTGTGGGCGCTGCTGGCGGCCCTCCTGCTGACGGTGCTGCTGACAGCCACGGCCTTCGCCGGAGACAACGATTTCCGCTGCTGGACCGTGGACGCCCGGCAGTGGACCAACCAGGGGTACCAATCCGAAAAGGACGGGGTGTGGTACCTGTTCCTGCCCCAGGACGAAAGCCCGGCGGACACGGTTCTGTCCTTCAGCGGCAGGGTAACGGCGGCCTCCGCCGGCGCCCTGGACCGGGAGGGCGGCACCCTGACCGGGGCCTTCGCCGACCGTGACCGGGTGACCCTGACCCTGGAGGGCGGCAGAACCGAGACGGTGTGCCTGCGGCAGAGCAGTCTGCCCAGCCTGCGGCTGACCCTCAACGGTACCACCCTGGACCAGATCCACCAGGACAAGGACGTGAAGTATCCCGGCAACGACCTGGTGCTGACGGACGGGGACGACGTCCTCACCGGCACCGTGGAGATCAAGGGCCGGGGCAACTCCACCTGGCGGGAATACGCCAAAAAGCCCTACCAGATCAAGTTCAGCAAAAAGACCTCCGTGCTGGGTATGCCCGCCGCCAAGAAGTGGATTCTGCTGGCCAACGCCTCCGACGACAGCATGATCCGCACCCGGCTGGTGTATGACGCGGCGGAGCAGATGGACTTCCCCTTCGTGACGGAATATCAATATGTGGACCTGTGGATAGACGGCCAGTACCTGGGCGTGTACCTGCTGGGCGAAAAGGCCGAGATCGGCAAGGGCCGCCTGAATTTGCAGGACCCCGCCGGGGCCATGTTCGAGCTGGACAACGGCTTCGCCACGGACGAGGATCACTATTTCTTCGAGGGCCGGCTGAACAGTTACTTCGCCCTGAAGGAGATCGTGGAGGAGGACGACGAACACATTCAGCAGGCCATGACCAATTTCCAGACGGCCATGACCCGCCTGACCACGGCGCTGACCTCCCAGGGCTGGGAGAATCTGTCTCTGAGCCAGCTCAATGAAATGATCGACGTGGACTCCCTGGCCCGCTACTATCTGATGAACGAGTACGTTCTCAACGGCGAGTCCTTCTTCACCAGCTTCTTCTGGTATCAGGACGGCGCGTCCGATGTGCTCCATGTGGGCCCCCTGTGGGACTTTGACACCTGCATGGGCAACAAGAACGAAAAGATAACCGACTACAACGCCAGCAGCACCTCTGTGCTGATGAAGAAGATGCTGAACATCCCGGCATTTTACCAGCGGGTGCAGGAGCTGTACGCCCGGTATAAGCCGTTGCTTACCGGTATGGCCGGTCAGGTGGACGGTCTGCGGGACGAGATCGGCGTCTCCGCCGACCTGAATTACCTGCGCTGGAGCACCTTAGGCACAGCCAATCCCAAGCCTGGCGGCACCCCCTTCGCCCCCACCTATGACGAGGCCCTCAGCCGGGTGCGCACCTGGCTCACCGGCCGGGCCGGTGCCTTTACCCCCACCGTGCGTCCCCAGCAGCTGGGGTACTACTTCAACGCCAGCCGCACGGTGATGTACCTGACCTACTCCGCTCCCAGCCAGACCTCCCTGCGCTTCGCCGTCTGGGGCCAGCAGGACGGCCAGAACGACCTGCACTGGTATCAGGCCAAGCAGCAGAATGGCCGCTGGGTGGCCGAGGTGCCCCTGACCAACCACCAGGAAACCGGCACCTATATGGTCCATGTCTACAATCAGAACGGCCTGCCCCAGGGTCTGCTGGACCACGGCACCGTGGTGGTGGACAACCTGGTGCAGCCGGAAAAGCCCGCCCTGAAGGCGGCCCTGTCCGCTGACGGACGGTATCTGAACCTGACCCTCACCGGCGGCAGCGACCTGACCCAGGTTTGGTTCCCCACCTGGAGCGAGAAGAACGGCCAGGATGACCTCCAGTGGTACGAGGCCAAGAAGCAGGCCGACGGCTCCTGGACCTATTCCGTGGCCCTGTCCCGCCACAACACCACCGGCACCTATTTCATCCACGCCTACGGCAACAACAAGAAGAACCTGGTGGCCCACACCACCGCCTATGTGGAGAAGATCCCCGGGCCGGAGATGAAGGCCGCCCTGTCCGCCGATGGGCGGTATCTGGACGTGACCCTGACGGGCCGCGGCGACCTGACCCAGGTCTGGTTCCCCACCTGGAGCCAGGTCAACGGCCAGGACGACCTGCGCTGGCATGAGGCCGCCAGGCAGACCGACGGCTCCTGGACCTGCCGCATCGCCCTGTCGGACCACTCCGGCACCGGCGTCTACTTCATCCACGCTTACGGCAATACCAAGAAGAATCTGGTGGCCCACACCACCGTTACCGTACCTCAGGCTTCCCAGCCTTCCCAGCCCGAACAGCCCCCCCAGCCGGTCCGCTCCGGCATGCAGGCGGTGCTGTCCGCCGATGGGCGGTACCTGGATGTGACCCTGGCGGGCCGCAGCGACCTGACGAAGGTCTGGTTCCCCACCTGGAGCGCCGTGAACGGCCAGGACGATCTGCGCTGGTACGAGGCCACCAAGCAGCCGGACGGCTCCTGGACCTGCCGGGTGCCTCTGGCCAACCACAAGAGCGCGGGAGGCTTCTTCCTCCACGCCTACGGCAACAACAAGAAGAACCTGGTGGCCCACACCACCGCCTCCGTGTCCCAGGTGGTGTCCCCCCAGGTATGGACCCGCCTCCACGACGGCGGCCGCTATATGACCGTGACCCTGACGGGCCGCAGCGATCTGACGAAGGTCTGGTTCCCCACCTGGGGCGCAGCCAACGGCCAGGACGACCTGCAGTGGTACCAGGCGGTCAGGCAGTCCAACGGCGACTGGTCCTATACCGTGAACCTGTCCCAGCACCGGGACAAGGGCACTTACTTCGTCCATGTCTACGGCAATACCAGACAGAACCTGGTGGCCCACACCACCGCCTATGTAAGCTAAAAGGAGGGACCGCACCCCGGAGAGATCACCCCGATCAAGTGTTGGAAATCAAACTGTAACGGAGGAAAAAGATGAAAAGAGCACTATCACTGCTTCTGGCGCTGCTGATGGCAGCCAGCCTGGTCATGCCCCAGGCCTGGGCCGCCGGGCTCCAGGAGCCGGAGCCGGACGCTGTCGTCCAGCAGACCCAGCCCGACACCGCCGAACCCGATGCCCAGCTGCCCCAGGCGGATACCCTGGCCGGCAACGCCGCGGGGCTCACCCCCATTACCCGCACCAAGAATGCCGTGGCCAGCGGCGTGACCCTGGAAAAGGTGGTCATGCGCAACGTCAACGGCAGCCAGGTGGTGGGCTACCTTTCGGAGATCGACCTGTCCAAGGACGTGACCCTGAAGGCCAGCTACACCGGATATTACTATGACGGCAGCACCGCCGCCCAGCGCAAGGCCATGGTGGACGGCGGAAAGCTGAAATGGGAGATGTCCCAGACCACCGCCCAGGCCGCTGCCTACGGACGGGCCTCGGATACCGAGGGCCGCGTGGTCCTGGCCACCAACGCCGACTACTACAATATGCAGACCGGCGCCCCCACCGGCTACCTCATTATGGAGGGCAACCTGGTGAAAACCGGCGCCGAGCCCTTCTTCGCCATTCTGAAGGACGGCTCCGCCGTCATCCGCCCCGCCGGCAGCGACACCTCCGACGTGGTGGAGGCCGTTTCCGGCCCCTATATGCTGGTGGAAAACGGCCAGATCGTCCCCGGCCTGGACCAGGGCGACCGCATGCCCCGCAACAGCGTGGGCATCCGTGCCGACGGCTCCGTGGTGTTCTTCGAGGCCGACGGCCGCCAGGAGCCCATGTCCATCGGCATGAGCATGTATGAGGTGGCCAGCTTCCTGAAGGACGCCGGCTGCGTCACCGCCATCTATCTGGACGGCGGCGGCTCCGCCACCGTGGCCGCCCGCTATGAGGGCACCGACGAGCTGCTGGTGCGCAACAGCCCCAGCGACGGCCTGGAGCGCACCGTGTCCGATGCCCTGCTGGTGGTGTCCACCGCCCGCTTTGACGGCGACTTCGACCACGCCTCCGTCAGCCCCCAGAATGAGCTTTATACCCCCGGCAGCCAGGTGGCCTTCACGGCCCTGGGTGCTGACTCCGCAGGCGGCGCGGCCGCCCTGCCGGAAAGCGGACTGACCTGGGTGCTGGACACCCCCGCCGCCGGGCGGATCGACGCCTCCACCGGCGTGTTCACCGCTGCCAAGGGCTATGTGGGCGAGGTCCGGGTCCGCCTGACCTATCAGGGCCAGGATGTGGGCTCCGCCTCCGTCACCATCGCCGAGCCCGACCAGGTGTATTTCGCCGGCAAGAGCCTGTCCCTGGACTATGAAAAGACCAGTGACCTGGGCCTGACCGTCAAGAGCAGCCTGCGGGATATCCACTATCACGACGGTGACTTCACCTGGAGCATCCGCTCCCTGACCGAGGGTGTCTCCGCCGACGGCATCGGCACCATCGTGGACAACCGGCTCCACACGGCGGCCAAGGCCAGCCAGACCCGCAAGGCGGAGATCACCGTCACCTACACCAAGGCCAACGGCCAGAAGCTCACCGACACCGTCACCGTGGAGATCGGCAAAATGCCCACCATCCTCCTGGATTTCGAGGATGAAAGCTCCAAGTCCGGCGTGAACGTGGGTGCCAACGCCGTGTGGGGCAACCTGAATAGCTTTTCCGGTCACAGCGCCCATGATCTGCCCGGCGTCAGCGACGCGGGCTTCGGCGTGGCCGGTCAGGTGTCCAAGGATCCCAACGGTCTGGACATCCCCTATGGCCCCATTACCGATTTCGGCCTGGCATGCCCCGACTTTATCAGCAGCAACGCGGAATGGGACTGCAACTCCGCCGGCGCACCCTACAGCTGGGACTGCGCCCAGGATCCCGCCACCCTGTTCCGCTCCATGGGCTATGAATACTATGTGGGTGCCATCGCCACCGCCCAGGAGGGCGCGTGGGATATGTACGCCCGCCGGGTAGGCTCCGATGAAGGCCCCGTGCGCTTCGGTCAGAAGTCCCTGGAGTATCATTACGACTATACCAAGATCTCCGGTACCAACAACACCAACGAGTATCTCCGCTACAGCGGCGAGGACGTGGTCATCGAGGGCAAGCCCACCGCCCTGGGTATGTGGGTCTACGCCCCCGAGGGCACGCCCAACTACTGGCTGTCCACCAGCGTGTCCTACTGGAACGGGGAAAAGTACGTCTCCACCAGCCTGCTGCACCTGAAGACCACCACTGTCAACGCCGCCGGCCAGACCGTGGAGACCACCACCCAGTATACCGGCATCAACTGGACCGGCTGGAAGTATGTGGAGGCCGACCTCAGCAGCGTGTATGACAAGGCCCAGGATATGGAGAATCACCCCCTGAAGATCACCGCCGGTCAGGTGCTGCTGTGGACCATCATCATCGAGGGCGGCACCGGCGACGTGGACGGCAACAAGATCACCTGCGGCTCCCGGGCCGCCGGCAGCCTGTATGTGGACAACATCCGCGCGGTATACGGTACCACCGCCGACGACCTGGAGAACCCCGTCATCACCTCCGTCCGGGGCGGCAGCTCCTCCATCACCGGCTATTCCGACCTGACGGAGCTGGCCGAGGACGGTTCCACCGTCCTGACGGACAATGAGCTGCAATTCTTTACCGGGTATTATGATCCCCAGGGTGAGAACCGCACCGGCGTGTCCGCCGAGAACACCGTCATCACCATCGACGGCCAGGACATCCGGAACTTTGCCAACACCGACCAGGCCGTTACCGGCACCGTGACCCTGCCCAATGGCCGCCACAGCATCAAGGTGGAGATCATGGACGGCTTCGGCAACCGGGCCAGCGTCACCCGCTCCTTCACCGTGAAGGGTACCGCCAATATCCCCACCGTGACCCTGGACACCCCGTCCTATGCCCTGGTGGGCGAGAACTACGTGGTGTCCGTCACCTCCCCCAACGCCGGTAAGATTGACTCCGTCAACGCCCAGATCGTGTACGGCAGCGTGGACCTGTTTGACACCGACGAAAACGGCGGCAAGGGTGCCTTCAACACCTGCGCCTCCCTGGCCTACGGCTCCGGCTTCCAGGGCTCCAGCTCTGCCGCCCGCCGCACCACCACCGAAAAGACCGTCACCGTGAATATGACCCGCACGGGCTCTGCCGGGAAGGACCTGTTCACCTTCACCATGCCCATGCCCGCCGGGGCCACGGCGCTGGACAGCCTGCCCATCTCCGTCACCGTGACCTACACCTGTGACGGCGTCACCTACACCACCTCCACCGGCAGTCTGCGTCTGCCCATGCAGGGCTACTACACCGTCACCTCCGACATCATGGTGGAGGGCGCGGCAGCGGCCCGGCTGTATGTGAAGGACATCAACGGCAAGGCCGCCTCCGGCGTGGACCTGTATGTGGGCGACACCCGCATCGGAACCACCAACGCCTCCGGCCAGGTCAGCACCGACTACTTCAACAAGCTCTCCGCCGGCTCCCGTACCGGCGTCACCGCCCGGAAGGACAATCACCGCTCCTTTGAGACGGTCATCGTCACCCGCCGGGCCGGCGGCAGCACCGATGGTATGCCCAGCTTCGTGCAGCTCAACGCCACCCCCAATGCCCAGAGCTGCCAGAACATCACCTGGGTCACCAATCCCCTGACGGCCCAGGCCAAGGCCACCGTGCAGTACTGCCAGCAGAGCAGCTTCAAGGGCAGCTTCCCCTCCAGTGCCCAGGGTCAGGTGACCCTCCGGGAGTTCACCACCTCCGGCGACGCGGCCTATGTCAGCTCCGTGTCCCTGACCGGCCTGAAGCCCGGCACCACCTACGTCTATCGGGTGGGTGACGGCAGCAAGTGGTCTGAAAACATGACCTTCACCACCAGCCAGCCCGGCGCGGACACCACCCGCTTCTTCGTCATCGGCGATACCCAGCTCTCCGGCAATGTCGAAAGCGATCAGGATGAGATCCGGCTGATGAACGCCATTGCCGCCAATATCAACGGCCAGTCCATGAACTTCGGCATCCAGACCGGCGACTTTGTGGACAACGGCGGCAACCTGGGCCAGTGGAGCGAGATCCTGGACGTGTTCTCCCGGAACTACGCCGACCTCCCCGTGGTGCAGGTCATGGGCAACCATGAGTACTACGGCGACCTGTCCGGCGGCAACGCCGCCAGCCTGTGGACCCTGCCCGACCGGCTGTACTACTCCGTGGAATACGGCGACGTGTACGTGGCGGTCATCAACTTCGCCGCCAATCTGGAGGATGCCTGCCAGTGGCTGATCCAGGACGCCGCCAAGTCCGACTGCACCTGGAAGGTGCTGGCGGTCCACCAGCCCGCGTATTACACCAATCCCAACGGCAGCAGCGAGGCCTTCAACCGCTATATCCCCGCCGCCGCTGAGGCCGCCGGCATCAACGTGGTGTTCTCCGGCCATGACCACAGCTATGCCCGCACCATGGTCCTCAAGAACGGCCAGCCCGTGTCCGAGGCCACCCAGAACGGCCGCCTGCCCGCCACCTACGGCAAGGGCGTGCTGTACTACATCTGCGGCGACCTGGGCGAAAAGTCCCGCAGCACCGAGTACAAGGCCGTCAACAACCCCGACTTCCACTTTGCCCAGGTGTCCCAGGAGTATGACTCCCTGTACCTGGCCGTGGAGGCCACCGCCGACGCCATGACCGTCCGCACCTACTCCGTCAGCGCCGAGGGCGCCCAGTCCCTGCTGGATACCTACACCATGCGGGTGCCCGCCTCCGTGTGCCGCGACAAGGGCCACGACTTCTCCGGCGACACCGTGTACGTCCGTGACGGCAAGCTGGTCTGCTCCTTCTGCGGCCAGACCGTGGAGCTGAAGGACTCCGGCTACACCGGCTGGGCCCGGGACGAGGCCACCGGCCTGCGGATGTACAGCTATAACAACGCCTGGCACACCGGCTGGTTCATCATCGACCCCGAGGTGTATTGCTTCGACAGCAACGGCATCGCCTACGATGGCCGGGTCACCCTGTATGGCAAGCAGTTCGTCTTTGACGACGGCGTGGTGGTCAGCGGCCCCACGGGCTTCGTCAAGCGGGACGACGGCAAGACCCTGTACTTCGAGAATGGCCGCATCGCCTCCGGCTGGAAGGACATCGGCGACGCCACCTATTACTTCGAGACCTCCGACCTGGGCGATGACTTCGGCGTCATGTACACCGGCCGCCGCCTGATCGGCAAGACCTGGTACGAATTCGGCAGCGATGGCCGCCTGTATCAGCTGCTGCGGGGCCGCATGTCCGCCGATGAGAAAGAGATCGTGGTCACCATCACGCCTCCCGCCGGTCAGGGCAGGAACTACAGCAACATCATGGCCGCCGCCTGGAGCCAGCAGGACGGCCAGGACGACCTGGTCTGGTACAATGCCACCGCCAACGGCGACGGCACCTACACCATCCGGGTCCCCATGTGCAAATACAACGTGGTGGGCCGGTATCTGGTCCATGTGTATAACCACGGCATCCACGGCCAGCTGCTGGACGGTCTGACCTTCCAGAACACCCACGTGGTGGGCCACACCGACACCGTGGCCAGTGATTCCAGCACCTGCGTCAGCGCCGGTCAGGTGAAGTACGTCTGCCGCTACTGCGGCGCGTCCCACACCTCCAGCACCCCCGCCAAGCGCCACACCGTCTCCGCCGTGGTGGACAGCGAATGCCGCACCATGACGGTGACCATGGACGCCGGCAACGGCCATAACCACTCCAACGTCCGCTTCGCCGTGTGGAGCAGCGTAAACGGCCAGGATGACCTGACCTGGTACACCGCCAAAAAGAACGCCAGCGGCCAGTGGACTTACACCGTGCCTCTGGTGAACCACAACAGCACCGGCACCTACTTCATTCACGTCTACTCCTCCGACTCCGGCCAGAGCCGGCTCATCGGCAACACCACCGCCCAGGTGGCGAAGCTCCCGGCTCCCGACACCGTCACGGCCCAGGTGTCCGACAACTGCCGCACCATGTCCATCCGGCTGGATACCGCCCACGGCTACAGCGGCATCCGCTTCGCCGTGTGGAGCAGCGCCGGCGGCCAGGACGACCTGGTTTGGTACACCGCCAAGAACGGCGGCAGCGGCAGCTGGACCTATGACGTGGATCTGGCCCGCCACAACACCACCGGCACCTACTTCATCCATGTGTATGCCGGGAACAAGCTGGTGGCTCACACCACTGCCCAGGTCAAGAGCCTGCCCGCTCCCGCCCCCGGCGTCAAGCCCGGCCTGACGGCCACCGTCTCCGCCGATAACGCCGCCATGGAGCTGGCCCTGACCACCACCGCCAAGTATGGCAAGGTCCGCTTCGCCGTGTGGAGCAATGCCAACGGTCAGGACGACCTGGTCTGGTACGACGGCCGCCTCACCGGCAGCACCTGGTCCGCCGGTGTGAAGCTGTTGAACCACAAGACCCTGGGCGGCTACTTCATCCACGTCTATGCCGACGGCAAGCTGGTGGCCCACACCACCGCCAATGTCTACGGTATGCCGCCTCAGCAGAGCGCCCAGGCCATCGTCACCGACGACTTCGCCTGGATGAAGCTGCGGCTCTACAGCGCCACCGGCTACAGCAGCATCCGCTTCGCCGTGTGGAGCAGCGCCGGCGGCCAGGATGATCTGGTCTGGTACAAGGGCGAGAACATCGGCGGCGCCTGGGTGGCTGCGGCTGACCTGACCCGCCACAACACCACCGGCACCTACTTCATCCACATCTATTCCGGGAACAAGCTGGTGGCCCACACCACCGTCACCGTGAAGTCCCTGCCCAACCGGTAAGGACGGTTCCCCCCTTAACCCCATAGGCAAAACCAGCCCCCGCAGGCAAAGGCCTGCGGGGGCTGAGCTTTATCTCACATTTTATTTTCCTGCCAGCTTCTTCACCAGCTGGCCGTCCGGAACGGCCAGCATGGTCTGATAGGTGGTGTACACCACCATGCCCGGCCTGGCCCCGGCGGGCTTTTTCACATACCGCACCGGGGTGTAGTCCACCGGCACCTTCCCGGCCTCCCGGCCCTGGGAATAGTACGCCGCCAGGCACGCCGCCTCATACAGGCTGGCCTCGTCCGGCTCCTGGCCTCCGGTGCAGAGGATCACATGGGAGCCGTGGATCTTCTGGGTGTGGAGCCAGATATCCCTCCGGTCGGCCTCCTTGGCGGTGAGCCGGTCGTTCTGCCGGTTGCTGCGTCCCACCAGGATCCGCAGTCCGGCGGAGGACACAAACTGCCTGGGTTTGGAGGCCCGCTGAAAGCCCGGCTGCTTTTTGCCCCGGTTTTTCAGATAACCGCCGCTCTCCAACTCAGCGCGGATGTCGTTGAAATCCTGCTCCGCCTCCGCCTGGGACAGCTCCTGCACCACGCTCTCCAGGTACGTCAGCTCCTCCCGGCCCTTTTCCAGCTGCTCCGTCAGAATTTTTTCGGCGGTCTTGGCCTTGGCATACTGCTTGAAATACCGGGCGGCGTTTTCCTGGGGCCCCAGCCGCACATCCAGCGGGATGTCCATTGGTGGGCAACCGTCCTCATAGTAATTTTCTGCCGTCAGGCGGTTCATGCCCCGCTCCATGCGGTAGAGGTTGGCGGTGATCAGCTCGCCGCAGATGCGCAGCCGCTCCCGGTCCCGGGTGGCGGCCAGCTCCTTCTCCTGGGCCGCCAGCTTCCGGCGCACCCGGTCCCGGGCTGCCGTGGCGGACTTCATCAGGTCCTGGCCCTTCTGCCGGACCCGGTCCGCCTGGTCCCGGCCCTCATAAAATTCATCCAGCAGCCGGCCGAAGGAATCGAAGGTTTCCTGCTCCATGGCCGGGCCGTATTGGGTGATGGGACAATAGGTAAAATCCGCCGGCCGGCCGGCCCGGCGCAGCAGGGTGGGCACGAAGCCGCCGCCGACGATTCTGTCCCGCCATGTCCCAAGGCTGTCCCACAATTTTTCGCCCTTGTCCCGGGACAAACGGGCGTCTGTCTCACCGTATGCGGCGCAGACAAGCTCCCGGGCCATCAGCGGCGGCAGGGCCGTGAAGGTGTCCAGCAGCCACCCGTCCAGAGGCGTATCCTCCGGCAGGGCGGACAGCAGTTCCAGAAATTCCTCCCGGGTGATCTCCAGCGGCGAGCGCTTTTCCTGCCGGGTCGGCAGATGATAGAACAGGCCCGGCAGCACCTGCCGCTGCTGGGACATCTCGAAGTCCACCCGCCGCAGGCAGTCGGTGATCCGGCCCTGGTGATCCACCAGGATGAGATTGGCGTGCCGGGGCATGGCCTCCAGGATCAGACGCCACTGGCGCTGCTCCCCCAGCTCGTCGGCGGCCTGGATGGTCAGGGTCACCACCCGCTCCAGGGGCTCCTGGACAACGGACAAAATGCGCCCTCCCGCCAGGTGCTTGCGCAGCAGCATACAGAACATGGGCGGCTGGGAGGGATTGTCCCGCAGCTGCTCCGTCAGGTGCAGCCGGGGCTGGGTGGCTCCGGCGCACAGCAGCAGCCGCCGCCCGCCCCGCAGCAGCAGCACCACCTGGTCCCGGGCAGGCTGCTGAATCTTCTCTATGCGGGTGTTTTCCACCTGGGCGGCGGTCTCCCGGACCACGGCACTCAGGCAAATGGCGTCCAGCGGCATATTACTCCCCCTCCATCATCCGGCAGAACAGCTCGTTGACCCGGTCCCGCCGCCCCTGGAGATACAGATAGCCCAGCAAGGCCTCCAGGGCCGTGGCCTGCTGATACTGGGCCCGGCTGGCATGGGCCGGGATGGAATGGACGTTGGCGTTGCGGCCCCGGCGGAACACATCCTGCTCCTCCTGGGTCAGCAGGGGGAGAATTTTCTCCGCCAGCTCCGCCTGCCGGGGGGCGCACACCAGGGCCACCGCGGCCCGGTGCAGGCCCTTTCCCGTGGCCTTGCCCCCAGCGCACAGCCAGGTGCGCACCAGCAGCTCATACACCGCGTCGCCTATATGGGCCAGGCCGATGGAGCTGATGCTGCGGATCTGCTCCGGCGGCAGCTGCACGGCAAAATAATCAGTCATGGTATTTGCTCCTTACTCTCGTTAAAACCGGTCAGCCCTTGGCCGCCAGCCAGTTGCGGCCGCTGTGGGCCTCCGCCAGCAGGGGGACGGACAGCTCCGCCACGCCCTGCATCTCCTGCTGCAAAAGGGCCTCCACCCGGGGGGCCTCCTCCTCCGGACACTCCACGATCAGCTCATCGTGGACCTGCATGATCAGCCGGGCCTCCAGGCCCTCCCGGGCCAGGCGGCTGTGAACCCGGACCATGGCCAGCTTGATGATGTCCGCCGCCGTGCCCTGGATGGGCATGTTCAGGGCCACCCGCTCGCCGAAAGACCGCATATTGAAGTTGGAGCTTTTCAGCTCCGGCAAAGCCCGGCGGCGGTGCCACAGGGTCTCCACATAGCCCTGCTCCCGGGCCTTGTCCACCACGTCCGTCATATACTGCTTCACCCCGGTATAGGTGGCGAAATACCGGTCCATATACTCCTTGGCCTCCTGCACCGTGACGCCGATGTCCTGGGACAGGGAGAAGGCGGAAATGCCATAGACAATGCCGAAGTTCACGGCCTTGGCCCGGGAGCGCATCTGGTGGGTCACCTGGTCCTGGGGCACATGGAACACCCGGGCGGCGGTGACGGTGTGGAAGTCCGCGCCGGACAGGAAGGCCTGCTGCATAGCGGTGTCGCCGGAGATGTGGGCCAGCAGCCGCAGCTCGATCTGGGAATAGTCAGCGTCCACCAGCACATGGCCCGGGGCCGCCACGAACATCTCCCGCATTTTGCTGCCCAGCTCCGTGCGGGTGGGGATATTCTGAAGATTCGGCTCCGTGGAGGACAGGCGGCCGGTGGCCGTTACCGTCATCTGGAAGCTGGTGCGGATGCGGCCGTCGGGGTCGATGACCTTCAGCAGGCCGTCGGCATAGGTGCTTTTCAGCTTGGCATACTGCCGGTAGGTCAGCACGTCCGCCACCAGGGGGTGGTCCTTCAGCTTCTCCAGCACGTCGGCGTTGGTGGACCAGCCGGTTTTGGTCTTTTTCCCGTGGGGCAGGCCCAGGTCCTCAAACAGGACCTTTCCCAGCTGCTTGGGGGAATTGATGTTGAACTGCTGCCCGGCGGCGGCGTAAATCCGCTGCTCCAGCCGGTCGATGGTGTCGGACAGCTCCCGGCCAAACCGGGCCAGGGCCCCGCCGTCCACCAAAAAGCCGCTGCGCTCCATATCCGCCAGCACCCGGCACAGAGGAAGCTCCACATCGAAGTACAGCTTTTCCATGCCCTGTTCCCGGAGCCGGGGCAGCAGCACACCATACAGGGCCTCTATCGCCGCGCCATAGCTGTGCAGCGCGGCCCAGGCGGCAGCCTGGTCTCCCAGCGGGGAGAAGGCGTCCGGCTCCAGATGGACGGGCTTTGGCAGCTCCTCGTTGAAATACGACACAAACAGCCGGGGCAGGTCGTATTTCCCGGCGGTGGCATCCAGCAAATAGGCCGCCAGGGCGGTGTCGAACACGAAGCCCTCCGCCGGAAGGCCCGCGTCCAGCAGGGCGCGCATCAGATCCTTGACGTTGTGGGACACCTTGGGGATATCGGCGGCAAACAGCGCCGCCAGCAGGGCCTGCCAGTCCCCCTGATAGTCTCCGGTCCACAGCTCCGCCGCCCAGGAGGCGTTCTCCCCGGCGTCCCACTGGACGGAAAGGGCGGACAGGTTCGGCATCGCATATACGGTGACAGACTCCGCCTGCCGCCACTGGGCCAGCAGGTCCCGGGCCTGGTCCTCCGTCCGGACGGGGACCACCGTGGCGGTAACCTCCGACCTCTCCGCCGTCTCCTGGTGGGGGCGCAGGTGGTATTTGTCGATGAGCTTCTGAAATTCCAGCCGCAGGAACAGGTCGTACAGCTCCGGGCGGAAGGGCCGGCGGAGATTTTCCGCCGGGTCAAAGTCCAGGGGGGCGTCGGTGACGATGGTGGCCAGCCAATAGCTGTGGCGGGCGGACTCCTCCCCCTCCGTCAGCTTGCGGATGGCGGCGGGCTTGGCGTGCAGGTCCGGCAGCAGGCGATAGATCTCGTCAATGGCGCCGTATTCCTGCACCAGGGCCATGGCAGTCTTCTCCCCTACCCCCGGCACGCCGGGAATGTTGTCCGAAGTGTCGCCCATCAGGGCCTTCAGGTCGATCATGTGGATGGGGTCGAAGCCGTACTGCTCCCGGAAGGTCTCCGGGGTCATATCCTTGGTGGTGGTCTGGCCCATACGGGTGGACACCAGCTTCACCTTGGTGCGGTCGGTGATCAGCTGGAGGCTGTCCTTGTCGCCGGTGACGATGACGCAGTCCCACCCCGCCGCCTGGCATTTGCGGCTGATGGTGCCGATGAGGTCGTCGGCCTCGTACCCGGCCAGCTCATAGCAGGGCACGGACATGGCCGAAAGCACCTGCTTCATCACCGGCAGCTGCATGGCCAGCTCCGGGGGCATGGGCTTGCGCTGGGCCTTGTATTCCGCGTCCGCCCGGTGGCGGAAGGTGGGCTCCCGGCGGTCGAAGGTGACGCACAGAGCCTCCGGGTTTTCCTCGTCCAGCAGGCGCTGGAGGGTGGTGATGAAGCCGTATACCGCATGGGTATACAGCCCATCCCGGGTGGACAGGGGGCGGATGCCGTAATAGGCGCGGTTCAATATACTGTTGCCGTCCAGGACCATGAGCTTCATGGAAGGGACCTCCTAATTCGTTTGATCCGTTTTATTATACCTCTTTTTATTCTTTTGTACAAGGAGCAGAAAGAGACGCACGCGGCTTGTCAAAAAAGAATTTTTTGATAAGCTGGAAATCCGTGAGGCGGCATGATAAAATAAAAGAAAAATTTTGGGGAAATTTTTTCGGGGGACGCAATAAAACCGCCTTGCCGTGCATTATCCAGATGACAGGAGACAAAAGAGATGCTGCACAGGATTGACAACACAACTTCATCCCTCCCTGTGGAGGAGGTCCAGGAGCTTCGGCGGCTGCTTTCGGGAGTGGCCGCAGGAAGCCAAGATGATCTGGCCGAACTATATCGCCGCACCCGAACGGCGGTGTACGGTCTGGCCCTGTCCTATCTCCGCAACGCCCACGACGCCCAGGACCTGACCCAGGACGTGTTCGTTCACATCTGGGACACGGCGGGACAGTACCGGCCCACAGGCTCGCCTGTTGGGTGGATCCTGGCGGTGTGCCGGAATCTGTGCCTGATGCACCTGCGGCGGGAGAGCCGTCAGGTGACCATGGAGGACCAGGAGTGGCACGCCATCCCCGACAACTGCCCGGGGCTGGACAGCCAGGAGCGGCTGCTTCTGCAGGACGCCCTGGCGGTGCTGGGAGAGGAGGAGCGGCGGATCGTCCTGCTGCACACGGCGGGCCTGAGGCACCGGGAAATCGGTCAGGCGCTGGGCCTGCCCCTGGCGACCGTCCTGTCAAAATATCACAGAGCATTGAAAAAGATGCGAGCTTACATGGAAGGAGATGACGCCCGATGACCAACGATCAGATGGAACGCAGGCTTTCCGCCGCACTGGACAAGACCGCACCGGACGACGTGGACGGCGTGCTCTCCCGCTGTACAGAGCGGAAAGGAACGGTAGTCCCTATGAAGAATAACCGAATGAAGAAATGGATGCAGACGGTGGCGGCCTGCCTGGCGGTGCTGCTGCTGGGCGGCGGCGGTCTGCTGGTGCAGCAGGCCCACGCCGTGACCTCGGTGGTGTCCCTGGACGTGAATCCCAGCATCGAGCTGCGGGTGAACAGCCGGGAAAAGGTGGTATCCTGCCAGGCCCTGAACCAGGAGGCCCAGGCCGTGCTGGAGGATATGGACGGAGGCCGGGACCTGAAGGGCGTCAAGGCGGACGTGGCGGTGAACGCCATCGTGGGCAGCCTGGTACGGTGCGGGTATCTGGACAGTCTGTCCTCCGCCATTCTCATCTCCGTGGAGGATAAGGACCAGGCCCGGGCCCAGCGGCTGCAGCAGGAGCTGACCAGTGTTGCGGGCGGCGCTTTGGGCGACTCCCAGGCCGCTGTCCTGAGCCAGACGGTGCAGCAGGACAAGGAGCTGGAAAAGCAGGCCAAGGCCAACAACATCTCCACCGGCAAGGCGGCCCTGATCCGCCAGGCCATGGCCCTGAACGGCAGCCTGACCTTCGAGGGGCTGGCCCAGCTGTCCGTGGAGGAGCTGCGGGACCTGATCGAGGCCGGTGCGCCGGGGATGCCCATCGGCATGCAGGCGGCTCTGGAGGCGGCGGCCCAGTATGCGGGCCTGACCACGGCGGACATCACCGACGCGGACGTGGATCCGGAGCTGGACGAGAATCCCGCCCACTATGAGGTGGAGTTCCAGGTGCCCGGCAAGGGCGAGCTGGAGTATAAGGTGGAGGCGTATACCGGCCAGGTGCTCAGCGGCCCGGCCAATGTGCAGCCCTCCACTCCCGTGAACCCCTCCGGTGACATTGGCATGGAGGCCGCCAAGAGCGCCGCTTTGAAGCACGCGGGCCTGTCCACCGCCGTCTTTACCAAGGCGGAGCGGGACTATGACGACGGACGGCTGGAGTATGAGCTGGAGTTCCACACCGACAGCGCCGCTTATGAGGTCACCGTGGACGCCGCCACCGGCCGCGTGCTGGACTATGAGAAGGAGAACCTTCGCGGCGGCAGTACCTCCGACATTGGCACCCAGGCCGCCAAAAGTGCCGCCTTGCGGCACGCGGGCCTGTCCGAGAGCCAGGTCCGGGAGCTGCAGGTGGAATGGGACAACGAAAACGGCCGGGCCGTGTACGAGGTGGAGTTCAAGTCCGGCGGCATGGAATATGAATATGTCATCGACGCCGCCACCGGAGCCGTGCTGGACCACGAGACGGAGCGGGACGACTGAGCGCAGTAAAAAAACGGGGGCCGCGGCCCCCGTTTTTTCCGTCTGGACAATGCCTCCCGGATGTATAGGGCGGAAGGTTTGACTTTTCATCCAATTTTGGTATAATATGTGCAGTAAGTTCTATTCAATCGAAAGGGAGAAAGGATATGGAACGGAAATTTGTACTGAGCTGCTGCTCCACGGTAGACCTGCCCTATGCGTACATGGCCCAGCGGGACATCCCGGTGCTGTTTTACCACTATGTGGTGGGTAACCAGGAGTATGTGGACGATATGGGCCGGGATCCGGCGGCTCTGCCCCGGTTTTACGGGTTCCTGAAGGCGGGCCAGCTTCCCCAGACGTCCCAGATCAACGTGGCCGATTATCTGGATTTCTTTGAGGAGCAGCTGCAAAAGGGCGACCTGCTGCACATCGCCTTCACCTCCGGCCAGTCCGGCTCGGTGCACAACGCCCAGGCCGCCGGAAAGCTGCTGCAGGAGAAGTATCCCGACAAGAAGATCGTGGTCATCGACTCCCTGTGCTCCTCCTCCGGCTACGGTCTGCTGGTGGATACGGCGGCGGATATGCGGGACGCCGGGGCCACCCTGGAGGAGACGGCCCAGTGGGTGCTGCGGAACCGCAACAAGGTGCACCACCAGTTCTTCTCTTCCGATATGACCCAGTTCCGGCGCACGGGCCGGGTGTCCGGCGCGGCGGCCATGGTGGCCACCATCATGAACATCTGCCCCATTATGCGGCTGGACGACAAGGGGGCCATCAAGGCCTACGGCAAGGTCCGGGGCAAGAAGAAGGCCGTGGAGGCCACGGTGAACGCCATGGAGGAGCACGCCCAGGGCGGCCGGGACTATGACCAGCGCTGCTTCGTGTGTCACTCCCAGTGCCCGGAGGACGCGCAGATGCTCATCGACGCTCTGGAGGAGCGGTTCCCCAGGCTCCGGGGCAAGATCCGCCTGTGCGACATCGGCACCATCATCGGGTCCCACAGCGGCCCCGGCACTGTGGCGGTGTTCTTCATGGGCGACGAGCGCCCGGCGATGGACTGATACATAATGCTCCCGATGCAGGTATCCGTGAAACGGGTGCCTGCATCTCAGCTTGTCAAAAAGGCCTCGCAGAGTTTGCCGTCCGCAGGCGGCAAATAAAATGGAATCATTTTTTGCCGGGGCGTGTACCTGGCAAAAAATACTTCTCAGTCTGCAAGTGTGGAATTTGTTCGCCCGTGGCGGACAAATTATGCGTGCGGCAGACTGCAAGCCTTTTGTTCAAAAAGGCAACGCCCTTTTTGAACAGTCTCAAACGGACGGGGCTTCGGCCCCGCCCGTTTTGCGCTTCACTCCCCCTTCCCTGCCGTTCGCTGCCGGAACCGGCGGGAGGCCGCGTCCCAGTCGATGATGGCCAGCGCCGCCTCCACATAGTCCTCCCGCCGGTTCTCATAGTCCGGGATAAACGCGTGCTCCCACAGGTCCACGTTGAACAGGGGCCACAGGGGCAGCGGCGTGTCCTGGTTGGCGGTGCAGGTGACCTGCAGCCCCCCGGAGCAGCACACCAGCCACACCCATCCGCTGCCGAACACGCTCATGGCAGCGTTCTTCAGGCTGCGGTGCAACCCCTCCACGGAGCCGAAGCTGTGCTCCACCTCCGCCAGCAGCTCCCCGGAGGGCTTGGTGGTCCGGGCCGGGGCCAGGGAGGAAAAATACAGCCCGTGGTTATACACGCCCCCGCCATAGCGGCGCACCGCCTGGCCCAGGGTCCGGGGCAGCTGGCACCAGTGCAGCAGCAGCCGCTCCAGCGGCCAGTCCTGATATTGGGTCCAGGGCACCAACGCCCCATTGAGTCGGTCCACATAGGCGGCAAAGAACGCGTCGTGGTGCAGCCGCACCGACGAGCGCCCCAGGTTTGGCTCCAGAGCCGCCGGGGCATAGGGCAGCGGCGGCAGGATATAGGGATAAGTCATGGCAGGCAGTTCCTTTCCGAAAAAAATTCCTGCTTCCATGGTATGCCGCCGTTGACAAACCATGCCTTTTGGTGCAAACTGTAAACAGCCGCCCGGCGGCAAAGGAGGAAGAAACATGCGAAGAAAAGACAGAGAACGGGACCGGAGCTTTGCCTGGGAGGTGCTGAAAAAGGCCCCCTATGCCACCCTGTCCCTGACGGACGGCCAGGGCCGCCCCTACGCCGTGCCGGTGAACCAGGCCGTGGACGAGGAGTACCACGTGGTCTATTTCCACTGCGCCGGAGCCGGAGAAAAGTGGGAGCTTCTGAAGGACGGTGCAGAGGTGTGCCTGTCGGCGGTGTCCCACGCCACGGCGGTGCCCAACGCCTTCACCATGGCCTATGCCAGCGCCGTTCTGCGGGGCCGGGCGGAGGTGGTGACGGACCAGGGCGAGTGGACCCGGGCCCTGCTTCTGCTGTGCTCCGCCTTTGATCCCAAGGGCATGGGCCGCTTCACGGAGTCCGTGGAAAAATACGGCCCCGCCACAAAGGTGATCCGGATCACCCCCCGGGAGCTTACCGGCAAGGAAAACACCGCCGCCGAAGCGCCCCACCATCATCACGACTGAGGAAACGCTATGGCATGCTATATTTTCGGTGCAGGCAGCTTTTACGGCCTGGACCGCTGTCCCCGGGCCGACGACTTCATCATCGCCGCCGATGGCGGCTGGCTGGCCTGCCGCAAGACCGGCATCACCCCGGACCTGCTGCTGGGGGATTTCGACTCCCTCAGCACCCAGCCCGACTTCCCCAACATTCTCCGGGTGCCGGTGGAGAAGGACGACACCGACACCATGCTGGCGGTGAAGACCGGCCTGGAGCGCGGGGAAACGGAGTTCCACATCTACGGCGGCATGGGCGGCCGCCGGACGGACCACACCATCGCCAATTTCCAGGCCCTGCTGTACCTGGCCCGGCGGGGGGCTCAGGGCTGGCTGTATGGCCAGGGGGAGCGGTACACCGCCGTATGCGGCGGCACCGTCACCTTCCCCGCCCGGGACCGGGGCATCCTGTCGGTGTTCTGCCTGGGGGCCGACGCCAGGGACGTCAGCATCCAGGGAGGCCAGTATCCCCTGCACCACGCGGTGCTGACGGCGGAGTTCCCTCTGGGCGTCAGCAACCACTTTGTGGGCCGCCCCATCACCGTGTCGGTCCGGGACGGCAGCCTGCTCATAGGCGTCGTGGAGGACTGACCCGGGCGTTTTTTGCGTTCCCGGTTGCCAAAGCGCACTGTGCGTGGTAGAATAGACAGGAATGGAAAGGGGGCTTCCGCTATGCTTTTGGCCATTGATATCGGCAATTCCAACATCTCCGTGGGGCTGTTCGACCAGAAACGGGACCTGAAATTTCTGTCCTCCATCGACACCGACAGCCGGAAAACGGCGGATCAGATCAGCATCGACCTGATGAACATCTTCTCCCTGTATCAATACGACCTGCGTGACGTCAGCGGCGCCATTTTTTCCAGCGTGGTGCCGCCCATCAACTTCATGATGGCTAAGGCCCTGACCCGCCTGCTGGGAAAGCCCCCCATGATCGTGGGCCCCGGAGTCAAAACCGGGCTCAACATCCGCATGGAGATCCACAACCAGCTGGGTGCCGACCTGGTGGCAGGCGCCGTGGCCGCCCTGGACAAGTACCCCACCCCCATCATCATGATCGACATGGGCACCGCCACCACCATCTCCTATATCTCCAGCAGGCGCAGCTATGAGGGCGGCCTGATGTTCCCCGGGGTGCGGCTGAGCCTGGACGCCCTGTCGGACCACACCGCCCAGCTGCCGGACATCTCCCTGCAGCACCCCAAGAGCCTCATCGGCAAAAACACCGAGGACTGCATGCGCTCCGGCATTGTCTACGGCACCGCCGGGATGCTGGACGGCGTCATCGACCGCATCCGGGAGGTCCTGCCCCAGGGGGAGACCCCCACCATCGTGGCCACCGGCAGCAACGCCCCGGTGATCGTGCGCTACTGCCGCAACAAGGTGCTCTATGACAAGTATCTGCTGATGGAGGGCCTGTGGGACATCTATCAGAAGAATCACTGATAAAAAGAGCTTTGCTTTTTTGACAGTCACGGCAAAGGCCCCGGACTTTCGTCCGGGGCCTTTGCTTATGCAGTTGGCGTATGAGGAAGGCTGTCACAGCCGGTTGGGCAGGGCTGCGGCTCCCTCCTGATAGATGAGGCTGTGGGCCGGGTCAACGGGCCTTGCGCTTCAGGGTCACAGCGGCGGGGATCATCACGCAGCTGAAGGAAGCGGCCAGCACCCAGAGGATGATGTTGGAGGGGTCGCCGGTCTTGGGAGCGTCGGGCTGACCGGGCTTCTCAGGCTCCTCAGGCTTTTCAGGCTGCTCGGGGGTGGTGGGCTGCGCGGTGCCCTCATAGGCCGTCTGGGTCAGGCTGCGGGAGAAGATGAAGTTGCTGATGAAGGTGTACTCATCGGTCTGGTGAATCTTGTGGTTCAGGACGTTGGCGAACAGAGCGATGTCCAGGTCGCCGTTCTGATACTCGAAGCCCACCACGCCGTTGTTGTACTGGTTGAACTGAGCGGTCAGCTCCTCATCGGTCAGGCAGATGCAGCCCTGCATGGGGGTCTTGCCGGCGTTCTGCACCAGAACGGTAGCGCCCTCGAGGAGCTTGGTGAACCAGTTGGTGCCGTACTCGTACATCACGTCGTCACCCTCGTTGATATAGGTGGCGTTGACCAGGGTGTTGTTGGGATATACCACCCGGCCCAGGAAGTCGGTACCCTTATCGCAGGAGGAGATCTCCACGCCCAGCTCCTGCATGAAGGCAGATCTGCCGGTGATGTCATCGTTGCTGTAGCCCATGTAAGGCGTACCGGCCTTCACGGCGGCCAGGGCATCGTCGCTGAGGGCGCGGGAGCCCACGATGACGTTGGCCTTGATGGTAAAGCCCATGGCGGTCAGAGCCAGCCAGTCGAAGCGGTAGTTATAGGAGCCGGAGCGCAGGGTGGTCTCCACGTAGCCGGAGGTGTTGTCGGCGGGCTTGCCGGGCAGGTACACCTGGGGATTGAGGATACGCCTTTATTGCTTTCTTATTTCTCCCTACCGTATCCACAAAATATCCTCTTGCCCAAAAATGCCGATTCCCATATTTGTATTTCAGGTTGGCATGCCGGTCAAATATCATCAGGCTGCTTTTTCCTTTTAAGTACCCCATGATTTGCGACACACTGTACTTCGGCGGGATGCTTATTAGCATATGGATGTGGTCTGGGCACGCTTGTGCTTCTATTATTTCTACGCCCTTTTGCTGGCACAATTTGCGCAGTATTACTCCTATGTCCTCTTTTATCTTTCCGTAAATTTCCATCCGCCGATACTTAGGTGCAAATACAATGCTGTTCTGAATCACACACAGGGGTAGTTTTTTGCTCTATGTAACCGGCTGTCTGGAAGAAGCCGGTGTAATCTTCTCCGGAACAGCCTTTGATAAAGATGTGGCAGTAACGCTCGTCATCCTTATCCACAATATAAATTCTTTCTACAATAGTTTGGATCAAAGTGACCAGAACCTCCGGCTGCGCATCCTTTGCATATTCTGCAAAGGAGAGCAGCTTTTCTTTTGTCATTTCCAAGTCACGGATGGCAATCATGTTGTTCTTTCTGCCCTCATCCAGTTTGGAAAGCTGCCGCTCCGTTTCCCTCAGTTCTTCAGCCAGATTTTGCAAATCCTCTTGAATAAATTGCTTGATACTGCCATCTACTTCACGCAGATTTCTTGTCTGTGCTGCAATATCCGCTTTCAGCTTATCACGTTTCTTTTTAATGATGTTATGTTCCTGTACCGTCTGTGACTGTTCCAGAACCTCCTCGATTTTAATTTCCAGAATCCTTCTGAAACGCTCGCTGTTTTCATCCGACAGTTCAGATAGCTGCTGTACGACAAATTCATCCAGAAGAACGCCATCCACTGCCTTGAAATTACATTCCTTTTTACGATAACCGGGACAAACATATTTAAATCGAGGCTTTCCATTCGTCCAACGGTCGGACTCGGAAATTACACTCAATCGTCTGCCACAGTGAGGACAATGCGCCAGCCCCGCCAACAGTGAGTTGGTCTTTCTATGAGGTCGATTGTATTTCTCTGCAATAGCATCCAGAAGTTCCTGCACTTCAATCCATTGTTCACTTGGAATAAAGCCTTCGTGCTTACCAACCGCAATAATCCACTCGCTAACAGGCTTGCTTTCAATGGTCTGAACATATTTCGGAGAGATAAATGTGCTGTCGCTGCCCTCGTACTTTTCTTGGTCGGTTTTATTGTAAGCCGACAATCCGTGAGTTCCGTCAAACTCTATCATATCTCCAAACACATTGCCGTCATGATCGATGAAATAATCATAGCTGCATTTATCAGCAGTACAATAGATAGGATTTCTCAAAACCAGTCTTGTGGTGGATGCGTTAAATGCAGCACCGGAAGGAGTGTGGAATCCTTCCTCATTCATCTGTTTTGCAGTACTCTGGATACTGCGAGTAGTTCTGAAGATTTCGTACAAACGCTGAACCATGCGTTTTTCTTCCGGCAGACTTTCTAAGTAGCTGTATGATGATTTTCCCTTACCACTTCCGGTTGTTACACGACGGACAGTAAATCCCATCGGTGTATTGCCGCCGAGCCATCGTCCGTCCTTTGCAAGTTCCATCATATTGTCTACAATTCTTTCTGTCAGAGTATCTCTTTCAAATTCCGCAATGACAGCGAATATCTGAATAAAGATTTTATATAGTCCGCTGGCAGTATTGATACCATTGGAGCAAATCAAGAGATTAACATGGTACATTTCCAAGAAATCCATCAAACGGATTAGGTCTGCTGTTTTTCTGCCGACACGATCCAGCTTGTAACATACGATTGCTTTGATTTTTCCGTCCTGCACATCATGCAACATTCTCTGAAAATCCGGTCTGTCTGAAAAGTATCCGCTGAGTCCTTTGTCCTCGTATTGTAAGAATTCGTACTCCTCATCCAATCCCAATTCCTTTTTGGCGTAATCCGCACATTGTTTGAACTGAACACCGATGCTGTCACCCTTGTTGGTGATACGAGATTTACGGGCGTATATCGCAACGCCACGGTTATCTTTTTCAACTTTTCTCTGTTTCTTCATGAGTAGTCACCTCCGCTCATATCATACCGCCATCCCAGTTATTCTATCAAGTTTGTGGGCGTTGCCACGAATCCATTCTAGAAACACATACAAGGTTTCTGTATCAAAATTTCTGATTTCCTATTCTTCTTTTCTAATGCCAATCCAATCAATCTATCTGCTTGATCAGCCATGA
>OJNX01000134.1_pt1 | contig 50893 bp, 71 predicted proteins | sample 1598021 | NCBI WGS metagenome assembly OJNX01 (sample SAMN01915227, study PRJEB22387) | human gut metagenome | isolation source: stool | host: Homo sapiens | place: USA | reverse complement strand
TCAGTGAGGAACGGTTTGCCACGCTGACGGTATCGCTGGAAAGCGAACAGAAGCGGTTGAAAGAGGCCATCCCGGAGATGGAGGCAAGTGTGGAAACCGCCACGGACAAGGCCAATGACCTTCAACATTTTATTGAGCGGGCCAGACAGGTGACGCGGCTGACGGAGTTGACGCCGGAGATCGTCCACGAGTTCATTGAAAAAATCGTGGTGTCCAAGCCTGACAAGGTAGATGGCAAGCGGCACCAACGGGTGGACATCCACTACAACACCATTGGCCTGTGGACAGCACCCGACCCGGAAACGATGGAATGGGAGTATCTGTCCTACTGTCGGGCCATGAAAAAGCGCAAGAAAAAGACGGCGTAGCTGAAGCTGCGCTGTCCAAATAGGTAACTTGTTACTCACGGCCCCCGCCCTGGGGCAACTTCCTTATGGGAGGTGCCCCAGCATAAGCGGTTGTGATTTGGAGCAAGGAGCAGCAGGATGAGTGCGCGATGAGTGGCGCGTAAATTCCCGACCGCAGGCCGGGAATTGTGCAGGAGCGGCTTTGCCGCCCCCAAGCATTCAAATGACGAAGGGGGGAAACCGCACTCTGGGCGGCGGGCCCCAAAAAGAAGGGCATGACCATAGGTCATGCCCTTCTTTTTGGCGGACTCTAACCCCTCAAATCCGAACCCCTTATCAGAGGAAGAGGGTATTCGGAAAGTCTTGTTTTTGCAGGAGGTTAGATTATATGCGGTGGTAATACGGAAGCCGTCAGGCTCGTCCCATACTGTGACTGAGTTTACCATGAGATCAATGATAATCCTCTTGAAGTTCTCGTCTTCAATGTTGCCGTCCTTGAATTTGGTAAGCCAATAGACAATCTGATCTCTGTCGATTTTACAGACATACTTCTCTTCTTCGGCTATCAACCGGAGAAGATTTTTCTTTTCTTTCTCCAATTCTACCAGACGGCTCATGAGAGCGTCAGAGGCAATGCCTTTCTCCACGGCCTTTGTGATATTGGCGATACCGCTCTCAGTTTCCTTCATCCTTTCGGACAGTTCAGGAATGCGAGTATTTTCCCGCAAGTCCTTTTCTGTTTGGGAGATTGCCATATCAGCCATTTCCTGAATAGTGTCATCGGTCAGCAGCTCCATAGCGTCCTGAGCCACGATCTGTTCAATCCACTCTTTCCTGAGAGGCTTCTTATCGCAAGAGTGTTGACGCTTCCTGGTGTAACAGGCGTAGTAGTTGTGTACGGCTCCGGTCTTGCTGGTGCCGCTTTCCCCGTTCATAGAGCCTCCACAATGACCGCAGAACAGTTTTCCGGCCAAGAGGTAATCTACCTTAGCCTTGCCCCTTGCCGGGGCTTCTGCGTTCTTAGAGAGCCTATGGCCAACCGTTTCAAACAGTTCCTTGTCAATGATAGCGGGAACCCCACCTTCAACCTCTATGTCCTTGTAGGTATATACCCCGATATACCGCTTATTGCGGAACATAGACTTGAAGCTGTTCCGGTTAAACTCTACGCCCTTGGCTGTACGGTAGCCCTTTGTGTTGAATATACGGCAAATGTCGGCCACGGTTTCCCCGTTGGCATAGAGTTCAAAAGCCTCTTGGACGATATGAGCGGTTGCCGGATTGATGACCAGTTTGTGATCTTCAATTTTATAACCGAGAGGGACATGACCCCCTATGCTGTGGCATTTCAAAGCGGACTCCCTCATGCCCCTGGTAATTTTCTGTGAGAGGTCAGCGGAATAAAATTCGGCCATGCCCTCTAACACAGCTTCAAGGATAATACCCTCTGGTTTCTCGGAAATGTTTTCGGTGGCAGAGATGACCTTTACGCCGTTCTTCCTGAGCCGGAACTTGAAGAGTGCGCTGTCTGTCCGGTTCCGGGCAAAGCGGTCGAGCTTCCACACCACCACATACTCCCAGGGCCGCTTCTCGCTGTCCCGTATCATCTCCTGGAAGTGAAGCCGCTTCTCTACATCTTTCCGGGCGGTGGTAGCTCGGTCTACATAGATGGCGGTGATACGGTACCGGTTCATTTTACAATAGGCTCGGCAGTCCCGAAGCTGACCTTCAATGGATTGTTCCCGTTGCCGTTCAGAGCTGAACCGGAGATATAAACATACATCGGTGTCCCCTTCAAAAAGTGTGGAAGGGTCTTGCCGGAACTGGTCTATCTCTTCTTCGGTCAGCATGGAGAGGTCAATGGGAAATTTCGTGATTTTCATAGCGTCTTTCTCCATTCAGATAGGTCGATGATCTTAGCCGATAGCAGAGTCTTTCGTTGGATTTGTTTTTTCTTTTTGTGTTCGGTCATATTCATTCATGGCTAATTGGATTATGCGCAGTTGACCAGGTGCATCACAGTTTTCAAAGAAGAATAAAAGAGTCTGACAAAATTCAGGAATATTGATGTTTTCACCATCAAGCGGCTTTTTCCGTAAGTCCGTAGCAATTTCCGGGAATAAACGCTCTTTCAAAGTTATGTCGGGGTCATCGGTTTCACCCTTTAGGTATGCTATTGATACATTGAAATACTCAGCAATCTTCAATAGGGTAGTATTGCGAGGTAAAGAATTTTCAGTCCATTTGCTATATGCACTGTTTGATAAACCAATAGCTTCACATACCGCTGCTGGGGAAATTTTGCGTTCATTACATAATTGCTCAAATCTCGTTTTGAACATACTGTGTTCCTCCGTAAAAGCCTCTTATATAAAATACGAAAACTACGAAATTGCCTATTGACAAAATACGATAACTACGATATACTCATATCAACAACGAAAGTTACAAAACAGGCAACAACAATCCGAGGGGTCAAATCTCTTTCTTTGAAAAGAAATTCGGCTCCTGTGTCAAAAGGAAATCGCTAATGCTTATTGTAATGTGGCAAGTTCAGTATAGCATAAGAGAGTTTCCCTTGCAAGGATTATTTATAACTTTAGTTGTAATTCAAAGAAAGGAGGTCGCATGATGGCGGGAACCCCCACACCTCGTCCGTACTGGACTCCCGATACTCCGGTTATCCGGCTGACTGAGCAGGAGCGCAAGAGCTTTCGGGAGCAGATCAGAGAGCTTGTCACCGGTGAGAGCCTGACATTCACCTGGCTCATTCGGCAGCTTTCCGATGAAGGGTTGATGACGGACAAGTACGAAATGTCCGCCACTCTCTCCGGTGTCCGTACCGGTGAAAAGGCAGACGAAATTCTGCGCCGCTCCCTCGACATTCTGCAAAAGTACCGGATGCGGATGGGGTCATGCGGAGAGCCGTGAGTGCTTTCGTACCGGAAGTACAAGCCCAGGCCAGAGCCGCAAGCCTGTTGCTGGTTCAGATTGTGCGGGAGTATTTCACCGATGAAGGGCACCGGAAAGAGTTTGAGGACTGGTACAGACAGAGAACCGGCAAAGATTACACATGGAAGAAGGTAACAGAATGAGAAGGTTTTTCGGAGTTTTGGCGTTTCTCTCGTTCTTCTGGCTCTATAGAACAATCGGGGCTGTGGAACAGGATATGTTATCCCTCGGCACCGGGACAATCCACATGATCTTAGCCTTGGCCTGTTTCTATGTGTTCTGCAAACTGGCCGGAGTCTTTTACCCCACGCAGAAAAAGAAAAGCCGCTCCCGGTGTAGCAGACCGAAAAGCGGCAAGCGTAAATGCTCAATCTGATTATAACACGATGTTTGAAAATTGAAAAGGAGATTTTCACATGAATAAGAATGTATTTTCCCAGCTTGCAGCTGAGTTTGACCGCATGGAACGGACGATCAATTACCAGAAGGAAGTCATTGCCTCCATGCAAAAGCCCCCTGTTTGCCCCTGTTGCAAAGTTCCCACCGATGGCCGGATTTACGGTATTCCTGATTTCCCGAAGATGAAACTGGACGATTGCTCTTGGGCCGAGATTGATATGTACGGCAAGAGCGGAATGGCCGATAAGGTTTTCTCTCTGGGTGATACCAAGACGGTGCGGCTGAAAGATGGCACCACCATTCATGTCCGTATCATCGGTTTCAATCACGATAAGAACAAGAACAACATCGTTCTCCCGATCAGCTTTGAAACGGTGGAAACCCTCAATGATGATTTTCAGATGAACCCGGAATACACGAACAAGGGTGGTTGGCAGAATTCTCAGCTCCGCAAGATGTTGAACAATTCCATTATCGAGCTGCTTCCTGACGATTTACTCAGTGTCATCAAACCTTGCTTGAAGGAAACCTGTCTGGGCGGTGGTAGTCAGAAGATCGGGATGACCTCTGATCCTCTGTTTATCCTCTCCGAGCAGGAGATTTTTGGCCGGAAGATATACTCTATCGGCGGAGAGGGCAAGTGGTATGACTGGTATCGTCAGGAGAATACCGAGTACGGGAAGTGCAAGCAGAACGGTGAGCGGGATTGGCGGTGGGAGCGTTCGCCTCGTAGCGACAACGCCAACATTTTCTGCGGTGTGAACATCTCGGGTAACGCCAGCATTTACGTCGCCAGCTACTCGCGTGGTGTGTCCTTCGGCTTCTGCGTTTAATCTAAAATCCCGTATCATCCCGCCCCGGAAGGGGCGGTGAGAAAGGAGAAGATATGCAATATCCAAGGGTTATTACGCTGATAGACGGAAAGAACGAAACTCTGTTCTCTGTTGACGATCTCGAATACCTGATTGACCGGTATATGGGGTTTGACGCTCTAAAGTATTTCAGAGCCTTGCGGGAGGAACAGGCCGAACGGGAAAACAATCTGGCAAGGTCTATTACCGACCTAAAAGCCAAGGTTCATGACCTGACGGTACACATTGCGGAAATGGAGAGTGACTTCAATGACCAATGATAACCGCAAGGTAGGTACTTCCTTCGAGCAGACACTATGCCGTAGGCTTTCGGATTTTGGCTTCTGGGCGCACAACCTCGCTCAGAACAAGCAGGGTCAGCCTTTCGATGTGATCGCAGCTCGACACGGTAACACCTATCCCATTGACTGTAAGGTGTGTGAGAAAGACATTTTCCGTCTTGATCGAATTGAAGAAAATCAGTATTCGGCTATGAGATTGTGGAGGCAGACCGGGAACGGTGAAGGGTGGTTCGCTCTTCTCCTGACAAACGGAGAAATCTGGTTCCTATCTCTGGCAGATATGGAAAGTTTCATGCTGAACCGGAAATCTATCTACCTCCCGGATATTCGTCAGTATGGGCTTCCTCTGGAAGCGTGGGTGTTGAAATGCGGATGGTAGTATCAAACCGGCTTCGCATTGAAGACCCTTCCCCGGAACTGATTGCGTGGTGTAAGAAAAATCTGGTACTGGCAAACCCGGACTACACCAAAAAGGCCAGAATGAACCTTTGGCTCGGGAACACTCCCCAGAAGTTGTATCTGATGGAGTGGGACGGAAACACACTGGTTCTCCCTTATGGGTGCTTCAATGATGTTCTCAGGCTATCCCCGTTCATTGATGTGTCCATGGAATTTGCCAAGCAGGAACCGGTAGATTACCAGTGTGTTGTTCCCCTCTATGAGTATCAGGAACAGGCGAAAGCCTCCCTGGTGGAAAGCGGAAAGGGAATTTTGCAAAGTGCGGCGGGTTCAGGAAAAACCCAGGTCGGAATTGCTCTGGCCTGTGCGATAGGTGAAAAGACACTGTGGCTGACCCACACAAGAGATTTGCTTCTGCAAAGCAAAAACCGGGCTGAGATGTATATGAACCCTGACTTGACCGGTACAATCACCGAGGGAAGGGTTCACATTGGCAGAGGTATCACCTTTGCTACGGTTCAGACCATGTGCAATCTCGACCTTGATCGGTATAAGAACACTTGGGGTTGTGTCATCGTGGACGAGTGCCATCGGGTAGCCGGTACACCTACCGCAGTCACGCAGTTCTCCAAGGTGCTGAATGCTCTGGCCGCACGGCATAAATATGGCCTCTCTGCAACGGTTCACCGGGCAGATGGTATGATCGCAGCTACCTATGCCCTACTTGGAAAGATAGCCTATCAGGTGCCGGACGAAGCCGTAGCGGATAAGATCATGACGGTCAGCATTCTTCCCCGGTACACAAACATTGGCCTGAGTAAAGAGTTCCTTGATACTGACGGCACGATCATCTATGCGAAACTGGTAAATTATTTGGCTGAGGATATGTGCCGGAATGGTCAGATTGTAGCTGACTTAGTTTCTAATTTTACTCACTACAATCTCATTCTGTCAGACCGGCTTGCACACTTGGAATACCTCATGAAGCATTTACCGAAAGACCTGAGAGATCAGTCGGTCATGGTAGATGGAAAAATGACTTCCAAGAGAGGCAAAGCCCAGAGAGAAAAGGCCATTGAGGACATGAGAGCCGGAAAGAAACACTTTCTCTTTGCTACCTATGCCTTGGCAAAAGAAGGGCTGGACATTCCCCGGCTTGACCGGCTCTATCTGGTGACTCCCCAAAAGGATTACGCCGTGATCGCCCAGAGTGTGGGCCGGGTTGCTCGTACCTTTGAAGGGAAGGTAACACCTGTTGTCTATGATTATGTGGACAACGGTATTCAGTATCTCGTCCGCAGCTTCAAGAAACGCTGTACCACTTACCGCAAACTTGGCTGTCATTGGTTAGAGGAGGCGGTAAGGTGAGAGTTCTTGTTGCTTGTGAAGAGAGCCAGACCGTGGCGAACGCATTCCGGGAGGCCGGGCACGAGGCTTATAGTTGTGATCTTGTAGAGTGTAGTGGTGGACACCCTGAGTATCATCTTCGGGCGGACGCTCTTGAAATTCTGAAAATCAAGTGGGATATGATTATCGCCCATCCACCTTGTACCTACATGAGCAAGGCAGGAGCCAGATGGATGTACCCCAAGGCGGGAGAGTTGTCACAAGAACGCTATGACCTCGCTATGAAAGCGAAAGCGTTTTTCATGAGATTTTTAATGGCCGATTGTCCCAGAATTTGTGTTGAGAACCCAAGGCCATTGAAAGTTGTAAGACTCCCCCCCCTACACAGGTCATTCAACCATACGAATATGGTCATCCATACAGTAAAGCAACGCTCTTGTGGCTGAAAGGCTTGCCGCCTCTTCAACCTACAAAAATCATGACTGAACACACTCCATTTCTTCCCAGCAATACAGGGGCTTTTTCCCGTGGAGGCGGAGGGTCAAAAGGAACAGCGCATGACCCTGTAACAGCGTCTAAGACCTTCCCCGGTATTGCAAAGGCCATGGTTGACCAATGGGGAAATTTGTAAAAGGAGGTGCCTGTGTGAAAGATGATTGATGATCGCTATATTTTTGACTGTGAGGTTTTCGCTTTCGATTGGCTCTTTGTTTTTAAGCACAAGACCACGAAAGAGTACACGGTCATCCACAACGATAATGAGGCTGTGCGCCAGTTCATGGAGCAAGAACCCCTTTTGGGAGGCTTCAATAATAAGCACTATGACCAGTTCATTTTGAAAGCCGTCCTCTGTGATTATACCCCGGAACAGGTCAAAGCAGTCAACGATTTTATCATCGTGCAGGGACATGAGGGGTGGGAACACCCTGATCTGCGTGAGAGCCGGGTCTATTTTGACCAATATGATCTCATGGATGACTGCCAGATGGGTCTATCCCTGAAAGCCATTGAAGCGCACTTGGGGATGGATATTCGAGAAACAACGGTAAGTTTTAACATCAACCGGCCTCTCACTCAGCAGGAACTTGATGAAGTCATTTTTTACTGCAAGCATGATGTAGACGCAACTGACCAGTTGGACGATCTGCGGCAGGGTTATCTTTCCAGCAAACTTACTCTGGGGAAAGAAAAGGGAATTTACCCAGCAAAGGCCCTCTATATGACCAATGCCAAGTTGACCGCAGCTTACCTTGACGCAGAACCGAAGCCCCACTATGACGAGCGTGAGTACCAGTACCCACCGGCCCTGTTGAAGCAGTATATCCCGCAAAAGGTGTTTGACTTCTTTGACCGGCTGAAAGACATGAGCATTCCCAATGAGGTAGTGTTCAAGGAAAAGTTGGAGATCACCGTGGGAGATTGCCCTTGCACGATTGCCTACGGAGGTATTCACGGCGCAATTCCCTGTTACCGGGAAGAAGCCACGGAAACTCGCTCCATTCGGAATAAAGATGTTGCCAGTTACTACCCTCACCAGATGATCTTGAATGGGTATTGTAGCCGGAACATTCCCTCTCCCGATGTGTATGCCGCCGCCATTGAGCGGCGTGTCAAGGCGAAGAAGTCAGGGGATAAGGCTACGGCAAACGCTCTGAAACTGGTTCTGAACACCACCTACGGGGCTATGCTCAATCAGTACAATGACCTCTATGACCCTCTCATGGGCCGGTCAGTATGTATCTCAGGCCAGTTGCAGCTACTTGAAATGGCCGTCCATCTCACTCAGGAATGCCCCACGCTGAAAATCATCCAGCTTAACACTGATGGTATCATGGTTAGCCTTGATGACTCCGATGTTACCCGGTATCAGGAAATCACTCAGGAATGGGAACAGCGTACCGGGTTCGAGTTGGAAGAAGACCTGATAAAGATGATCTGCCAGAAAGATGTGAACAATTATGTAGAGGTTCCCTTCGAGGGGGAGCCGAAAATCAAAGGCGGGGTTCTTGTTCGGGGCATTGCACCAGCAGGAGCGTTCAACATCAACAACAATGCTTGTGTGGTAGCCAGGGCCGTCAAGGATTATCTGGCCTACGGTGTACCGGTAGAGAAGACCATTATGGAGTGTGATCGGCTCTTGGATTTCCAGTTGGTAGCCAAGGCCGGAAGTAAGTATGGTGACGCTCTTCATGAAGTTGACGGAGAATTGAATGTTGTGCAGAAGGTCAACCGTGTGTATGCTACCGAAGATCACCGGTTCGGGACGCTCTACAAAATGCACCTCACCACCGGCACTCCGGTCAAGATCGCCGGTCTTCCTTCAAGGTGTGTAGTGGACAATGATAATCACCTAAGCATTGATGTAGTTGACCGTGATTGGTATATCCGGCTAGCAAAGCGATATGTCCGTGATTTTCTCGGGCAGAAGCCTCCTAAGAGGAATACCCGGAAGGTGAACAAGGTGAAGAAAACCCTGTTATCCTTATTGGAGGGATAGGGTATGCAAAGAGAACCTAACACCGAGTATGTTCTTTCACTCTCCTATGGTAAGGACAGTTTGGCTTGTTTGGGAGCCATTGAAGAGCTTGGTTGGCCGCTTGACCGAATTACCCATGCTGAGGTTTGGGCTACCGATGATATTCCGGCTGATCTGCCTCCAATGGTTCAATTCAAAGCAAAAGCCGATGAAATCATTCGAGAGCGGTATGGGATTGAGGTAGAACATCAATGTGCCGTTCGGAACGGTGAAAAGTTGACTTATGAGAAACTGTTTTACCATATCCCGGTAAGGAAGAAAAAGACCTTAGATCGTTTCGGTGAAGGGGGGGGTATCTCCGATTGCCGGGTTCCCACCTCGCCTCGCTCCATGGTGCAACAGCAGACTCAAACTCCGAAATCTGCAACGGGTTCCCGTTCACGGTCAGCGCATGGTGCAAGAAACTCAAAGACGGGTCTTATCCTCGGGTTCCCGATCATCAAAGGCCCGTGGTGTACCAGCGACCTCAAACGCCGGGTTTTCACGCAGCTCCCTTGCACAAGGAGCCGGAACAAATATTGTGCAGTACCTTGGCATAGCTGCTGACGAGCCTGAGCGCATACAGAGGCATGATAAGCCGGGGTTCAAAATGCCCTTAGTGGAAATTGGATGGACAGAGGCCGATTGCCGGAAGTGGTGTGAAGAGCGAGGACTACTATCTCCAATTTATACCACGGCAACACGGGGGGGGGTGTTGGTTTTGTCACAATCAAGGGATAGACCAGCTGCGAATTCTCAGAAAAGAGTACCCCGACCTGTGGAAACTTCTCATGAAGTGGGATAGGGACTCCCCTGTTTCCTTTCACGCAGACGGTCATACGGTTCATGACTTCGATCTCCGTTTCCAAGCAGAAGACCTTGATCTCGTACCGAAAGATCGGAAGTTCCGATGGAAGATGTTGACCGGTGACACAATGGTTGCCGTCACAAAAAGAAATCTTTTGAAATTATTGGAGGGTTCAATATGAAGAAAAATCCCGGAAGAGCGGAGCGCAGACGGCTTTTCTTTAGCCGCCGCAGGGCCGCAGGAAAGCAGAGAGCCAAGATGAACGAATATATCAGCTCTCACAAATTTTTGAAGAAGTTTCAGGAGGTATAAGAGATGGCTACCAAAACACCCGCTCCCGCTATTGATTACAGCACCATGAATGCCCTTGCGAAGTTGCAGCTGGCCCGGTTGAAGTTTCTGCAAGCCGGGGTGAAGAAGACCGGCAAGAACATTCACTTGGAGTTTATGTACTTCGAGTTGCAAGATATTGTTCCCACCGCAGAGTCCATCTTCGCTGAGGTTGGTCTTCTGATGGTTCCCACCGTTGGCAAGGACTTCGCTACCGCCAAGGTCTATAACTGTGATGACCGTGAAGAAGAACCGGTGGTCTTCGAGGTTCCGTTTACCCAGATTGCCCCGATCATCTCGAACACCGGCAAGGTGGTTACGAATGAAATGCAGGCCCTTGGCAGTTCTATCACCTACATTCGCCGGTATCTCTGGCAGTTGGTTCTTGACATTATCGAGGCCGACAGCATTGACAATATCTCCGGTGGAGAGGATGGTCAGGACTCTCCCACTCCGGCTCCCAAGAAAACCCGGAAAGCCCCTGTCACTCAAGAACAGCGGCAGGAAATCAAGTCTGAGCTGACTTCCGCTCCTGAGAATGCCGCCAGTGAGGAACAGATTGCCAATCTGAAAACCTCCCTGAAAAAGCTCATGGAACTTGACCCCGATCAGGAGTCCTTTGTTCAGAGTGTGGCAGTGAAGACCGAAGGGTTCACCAAAATCACCGCTGATGTATGTGACCAGCTGATTGCCGGAGTTTCGGATATGCTGACGGCGTATGAAACACAGGAGGGTTAATCATGGAATGGATTGACAACAGAATTCAGATTGTGCCGCCCAAGCGTCTTAAGAAGCTGACAGCAACCCGGTTTGCTACCGTTCTGGGGCTGAACCCGTGGTCTACTCCCTTTGAGGTATGGTGCGAGATCACTCGTACCTACCAGAAGACCTTTGAAGACACCATTTACACCAGAGCCGGTAAGATCATCGAACCGAAACAGGCGGAATACATGAAGAACACCTACTTCATGAGCAATCTGGTAACTCCGACTGATCGGTTCGGGGAGGATTATTTCAAAAGAACCTTCGGTGATTTCTTCCCTGATGTGGCTGTCTTCGGTGGTATGTGGGACTACCTGCTGTGTGATAAGACCGGCAAGCCCATGGCCGTCCTCGAAATGAAGACTTCCAAGCGGGTAGAGGATTGGGCTGAGGACATTCCCGAGTATTATGCCCTGCAAGCTGCGCTTTATGCTCACCTTCTGGGAGTGGACAGCGTTATCATGGTAGCCTCTTTCCTTGACCCCTCTGACTACGAAGCCCCTGAGAATTTTGTGTGCAGCTCCGCAAACACCATTACCCGGCCTTTCAAAGTGTCTGAGCGTTACCCGGACTTTGAAAAGCGGTATGTGAAACCGGCTCTGAAATGGTGGAAAGACCATGTGGAAACCGGCCTCTCTCCCGCCTATGACGAGAAACAGGACGCAGAAATCTTGAAGGTTCTCCGTACCAATAATCTGTCCCCGGAAACCGATCTGGCTGATCTGGTTTCTGAGGCGGAGGCTCTGAAAGCCAAACTGGACGCTCATGCCGCAGAAGTGGCGGAAGACGAGAAGCGGTACAAGACCCTGACCGACATGATTAAGAAGTCTGCCATGTCGCAGTTCCGGGACGGGGACAAGAAGGTGTCTATCACCGGCAAGGCTTACACCTGGGAGGTCAGCCGTTCTTCCACCGCTAAAATCAACAAGGACGCTATGAAAGCGGACGGGGTGTTGGAGAAGTACACCACCATGGAAGACACCTATCGGATTACTCCGAAAATGATTAAGGAGGACTGAACAATGTATATTGACCCCTTTGTGGCCGGTGTTCTGGTTACCGTCATGGTAGAGTTGATGGCAAGCATTGTCTATGCTATCTGGGTCAGCAAGAAAAAGTGAGAGGTGCGCTATGAAGTTTGAGAAATTTGTGAAGTCCCTTGCTTCCAGCGGAGTTATTTACAAGCGGGGAGTTGATGACCTTCCTTTCGCTGACCGCTGGTTGGCCTCCCCCTCTGTGTTCATGCTTATCCCTCCCACGGTGAGAAGCGTGACGGCGGAGGCCATTCAGGATATGCCGAAAGCAATCGACAAGATGATTGACCAGATCGGCCATACCGAATATGCGGAACTGGCAGAGGCCATTATGCCTTTCCCCGATGGTGGCATTAAGGATTGCATTCGGGTTTTTAAGACCAAGGACGGCACCTTGTCCATCAAGATCAGTAATGATGACTGGTCTTTGATTGAGAAATCCGACCTGTGCGAAATCCTCTATGCCTACGACATTGACACAAACTCCACCGTGGCAAAGGCTCTGTTGGTCAAGAGATACCCTGAGTTGCCGGACGATGATGACGAACTTGTAGGTATCATCTTCCCGGTAAATAACGAAGTTTAAGGAGGATACCTACAATGGCGAAAATTGGATTGAGTGAGGGATTTACCCTCATTCCCGAAGGAACTCATGTGTTCAAAATCACAGCGGTCAACTACAAGGAAGCCTTTGGCAAGTTGGAGATCACCATGCAGACTCAGAGCGGAGCCAAGCACATTGAACGCTTCTCTCTTCTGAAAACCGATGGCTCTCCCAATGAAGGTGCCCTGAACGCTTTCAGTTACTTTGCCAAGACCGCTCTCAATGATTTCTCCCTGACTGAAATCGACCATGAAGACCTCGTGGGGTGCTTCATTGAGTGTGATGTGGAACATGATGTTCAGCCGAACAAGAACAAGCCGGATAAGACCGTCACATTCGCTCGGCTGGCCGATAAACGGCCCTCTGAGGGCTGGGACGAAGGAGAAGCCCCCTCACCCGCACCGGCCTCTAAACCCGCTCCTGCGGCCTCCCAGACGGCAAAGAAGCCCTCTTTTGACCTGAATGCCCTGTTAGGGTGAAACCGGACGAGGGAGAGCGGTTATCTACCCTCTCCCTCTCCAATGGTTTGTTGAAAAACCTGTGGAAAGTGAGGATAAGATACTTTGACCACGACAAAGACAAAGGTGCAAATGCACCGGGAGATTTGCGAAGAAATCAATGATCTCTATGCCCGGAAAAATCACGATTACGGGGACAGTTTTCACCAGACCTTTGTTGAAGAGGGTATGGCTATGGCCCGTATTCGGCTGGGAGATAAGTTCAACCGGTTCAAGACTCTTTCCCGTTCCGGGGAACAGAAGGTTGATGACGAGTCTATCAGGGACACATTGATTGACCTTGCCAATTACGCAATCATGACTGTGCTGGAAATGGAGGTTGCAGGCCATGACGGGAACTGAATATCAAAAGGCCGCTCTGAGAACGGCTGACATGAACTATTCCGAACACAGCATGATAATGAACGGCGCACTTGGACTGTGCGGTGAAGCCGGTGAAGTAGCTGACATTATCAAGAAAGCGACCTTTCAGGGACACCCGCTCGATACCGAACACATTGCTGAGGAACTTGGTGATGTAGCGTGGTATTTGGCAATTACGGCTTCTGCAATCGGGAAAAACTTGGATGACATTTTTGCGGCAAATGTTGCGAAGTTGCGGAAGAGATACCCGGAAGGGTTTGACTCCGAGAGAAGCGTTCACCGGCCCGAGTACGATGGAGGTGCCTATCATGACTGACAATCAAAGGCTCAATGTCCTTTTGGATTTCATGAAACTCCCTGACGGAAGCCCTTTGGTTACGGTCAACATGATTGACTGGCTTACGAAAAACGGCTTTTTCTACGCCCCTGCCTCCACCAAGTATCACGGGAATTATGAAGGTGGTCTTTTCAATCACTCCCTCTCTGTGGCAAAACACTTAGTTGGCCTGACTAAAAGTTGTCAGTTGAAATGGAAGGATTGCCGCTCTCCCTATCTCGTGGGAATGTTCCACGATCTCTGCAAAATTGACCAGTACAGACCAGAGCGGCAAGGTGTCACTCTGGACAGCACAATTATCGAAGACCCGCTTCGCTGGGAATATAACCCGGACACTCTTCTGAAAGGGCATGGAGATAAGTCGGTTATGCTTCTCTCTCAGTTCTACGCTCTGACTGAGGAAGAGATCATGTGTATCAGGTATCACATGGGAGCCTTTTGCCCGAAAGAGGAATGGAGCGATTACACCAGAGTGGTAAGAGCCTATCCGAATGTCCTTTGGACACATCAAGCGGATATGCTGGCAAGTCATGTGGAAGGAGTCTGACCATGAAGATTATTGAACCCAGCGTGGAGCTTGTCAATGCTCCCTCTTATCCGAACATTCTCTCTCTGATTGAACAGGCTGGGCGCACTTGCTACAAATCTGAGAGCAAGATCACCGAGGACAGTGCAGAGAAGTTTGTCAGGAACATTTTGAAGCGAGGCCATGAGGCCGTCATTGAACACGGTGTTGTGACCGTCCGGTTTATCTGTGATCGGGGAGTGAGTCATGAGATCGTCCGCCACCGGCTGGCCTCCTATTGTCAGGAGTCTACCCGGTACTGCAATTACAGCAAAGAGCAGTTCGGTACGGAGATCACCGTTATCTCTCCGGCGTGGACTTCTCCTGGGTATTACCCCTATACCGTGTGGAAAAAGGCTTGTTCGGAGGCTGAGGAAAATTACTTTACCCTCTTGGACATTGGTTGTTCTCCGCAGGAGGCCCGGTCTGTGTTACCGAACAGTCTGAAAACCGAAGTAGTCATGACGGCCAATCTCCGGGAATGGCGGCACTTCATCAAACTCCGTACCGCTCTCGCCGCTCACCCGGATATGCGCCGGGTTGCCAGAATGCTCTATGACCTCTTATCGGTCAAATACCCGGTCTTCTTTGAGGACATTGAGGTGTAAGCCATGATTGTTAAAAAGGCCGGAGGAAAGGTTTACGGGGCAATATTCACCGCCGCCGAGAAAAAGGCTATGGATATGGAGATCAATCGGCAAATCATTGAGGCCGATAAACGGTACACCGATGATATTGACGCAATGGTTCTCTATACCCTCATGGTTCACCTTGGGTTTGGCCCTAAGCGGTTGCGCCGGTTCTATGAAGCGTTTTCGGCGGAACATGACCGGCTTATCCAGCACTACGAAATGCCGGATGACTACACATGGCTTTGTAAGGAGCAGTTGAAGAAAATTGGTGTCGATGTGGAAGCGTGGAATAGAGAAAGGGGAAGTCTTCATGACATTCGTGAACAATAACGGGAAAGTCCCGTATATCATGGTGGCCGGTGCCGATCATGTGTCCGGTGAAATGCCTATTGCAGCTGCGGAGCAGATTTACAACAAGGGCGAGAAGAGAGCCAGCAACCGGTTTCCCGGCTACCCGGTCTGTGTGGACGGGAAGTATTTCTTCGCTACGGTGAAGACCACTTCCCGTAAGAAAAAGACCGATGATGAATAAAGTCTGGCTGATATTCCTTGCGGTTTTCCTTCTCCTGCTGTCCGCCTGTGCGTCAGAGCCGGTTTCCAATGAGCAAGAACATCCTACCCAAACCGAACCGATTGACCAGATAGAAAGCCCCTCTCCCTCTCTCTCGCCATGGTCAGAGGAAGAGATCACTGTCCTCTCTAAGATGGTGTGGGGAGAGGCGAGGGGCATTCCCTCTGACACCGAGAAAGCGGCCTGTGTGTGGTGTGTGCTGAACCGGGTGGACTATGGGTATGGGAACATCGTCATGGTAGTAACCGCTCCTTATCAATTCGCTGGATATGATATAGATAACCCGATTGATGATGAAATTAAAGCCCTGTGTGAAGATGTTCTAACCCGGTGGTATGCCGAGAAAGCCGGAGAAACCGATGTTGGCCGAGTTCTCCCCTCGGACTATATGTGGTTTACCGGAGATGGAGAACACAATTATTTCCGCAATGCCTATGAGGGAGGTAAAACTTGGGATTGGAGTCTGCAATCCCCTTATAAGAGTTGAGAGGTGCCAGTCATGTATGAAAAGATACCTACCGAACTAAAGCAGAAAACACAATGGGTCAATGTGTGGAACAGTTCTAAGGTTCCCATGCAGACCGGCCAGAAGAAAGCTGCGTCCTCTGTCCTACCTGACACTTGGGGCACTTTTGACTGTGCTGTGCTGAATGTGGCAAACGGCATTTATGACGGGATAGGGTATGTTTTCAACGATGACGGTCTGATTGGGATTGACATTGACGATGGTTTTGCCGATGGCCTGTTAAATCAACTGGCCTCAGACATTATCAGCCATTGCCAGTCCTACACCGAGAAGAGCCGGAGCGGACGAGGGGTTCATATTCTTTTGAAAGGCAATCTCCCCTTCAAGGGCCGCAACAATCGTAATGGCGTGGAAATTTATCGGAGTAGCCGGTACTTTATCATGACCGGGAATGTCCTGCTTTATTCGGAGATCATTGAAAATCAGGAAGCGGTTGACTATGTGGTGTCCAAGTATTTTCCTGACGCTCCGAAAGAGAGTACCGGTTTCTCCGCCTCTCAACGGATATACTCACCTATCTACCGGAAGCCAGAACACGGCAAGATCACGCTCAAACCTGAGTACCCGCCCATTACTACCGGAAGCCGAAACCTGAGCCTTACTTCGCTGGCCGGTCAACTTCATAATCAGGGGTATTCCAAGGCAGACATTTACAAAGAGTTGCTGTTTGCAAATCAGCAAGCGTGTAAGCCCCCGCTTCCCCGGAGTGAGATTGAAACAATCGTAAATTCAGTTACCAGATATAGGAGGTAATTTCAATATGAAGTCTTTCAGGCGTGGGGACATTGTTCTGATTGATGTTCCCATCGTGGACGGGAGCCGGGTGCAAGGCGGAAACCGACCGTGGCTGATCGTGCAGAATGATGTTGGCAACAGACACTCTCCCACCACGATTGTAGTCCCTCTTACCTCCAAGTTAAAGAGAATGGAAATGCCTACCCATGTGATTGTCACGGGAAAGGGCATTAAAGCAAGCATGGTGGAGTGTGAACAGGTACGAGTCATCGACAAATCCCATGTCAAAAAGTGTATCTGTACTCTTTCACCGCAGGTTATGTCCTATGTAGACAAGGCTCTGAAAAACGCTTTCTTCTACGGGGGGGGTATAAACGATGGAGAATAAGATTTGCCCTTTATCTATTATGAGTCCTGCTGAGTGCCCGTTCATGAATTGTAAAAAGAATGAATGTGCGTGGTGGGATGAAGACTCTCAGGCGTGTGCGCTTTTGACCTTAGCAAGATCAGTTAGAAAGGTGACAAGAAATGGCAGATGAAATTTTGACTACCGAAGAGCAGGAACTTTTTCAGCTCTCTAATGGCCGGTACATCATGGATAAAGACCTCTCTCAGAAGATGTTTTACATCAAGGAGGCAAAGCCTGAGAGAAGTCACCAGATCAGCGGCACCGGTTATTCTTGGGACGAGTCCGGCATGGCGGAACTGTTCTCTGAGTGCTATCAGAATGACACCCGCTTCTGCCCGGAAGCCAAGTGCTGGTACACCTATTCTAAGGGTGCATGGCGTAAGGACATTGGCTCTCTGCTGGTAGCGGAGAAGATCAAAGAGTTTTGCCGCCTGATGGCTCTCTATTGCGGGGAGATTGACAATGAAGACCGCCGCAGGGAGTACATGAAGTTCATCTCTAAGATGGGAGATCGCCGTTTCCGTGACCGGCTCATGAAGGACGCCGCCAGTGTCATGCCGATTACCGCAGAGGAATTTGACGCAAACCCCTACCTCATTAACTGTCGGAATGGAACCTATGACCTTCAAAAAATGGAGTTTCGGGAGCATGATTGGCACGACTTTCTGACCATGCAGACCAATTTCGACTACACTCTGCAAGACGCTGAGTGCCCCAGATGGGAGCGGTTTATTCAGGAAGTTACCTGTAATGACGCAGATAAGGCCGACTATCTGCAAAAGGCTCTCGGTTACTCCATGTTGGGTACGGCCAATGAGGAATGTATGTTCATTCTGCATGGCAAGACCACCAGAAACGGAAAGTCTACCCTTCTGAGTGCCATTCATCATCTTCTCGGTGACTATGCCTCCGTGTCCCCGGTGTCTATTATTTGTAAGTCTGACCGCTCCAAGAACGCCGAAGCTGCAAGCCCTGTTTTGGCCTCCTTGAAGGGCAAGCGGTTTGTCACTATGGCCGAGAGCAATCAATATGGACGGCTGGACGAGGAAACAATCAAGCAGCTCACCGGTGGCGAAGAGATCAAGGCCCGGAACCTCTATGAAGCCGCTACCACCTTCCTCCCGCAGTTTACCCTTTGGCTCTCCTGCAATGACCTTCCCTCTGTCAATGACAAAAGCCTGTTCGCCTCTGACCGTGTGAGGGTGATCGAGTTCAACCGACACTTCTCTGAGGACGAGCAGGACAAGAACCTGAAAACGGAGTTCCAAACCCCAGAGGCTATGCAGGGTATCTTCACTTGGCTCTTGGAGGGCTACTTCAAGTATAAGCGGTTCGGCCTGAAAATGTCCCCGGCTATGCGTCAGGTGGTCAAGCAGTATGAGAAGGACAATGATATGGTGTTACAGTTTTTGGAGGAAAAGTGTGAAAAGGCCGGAGGTGCCTACACAAGAGCCAAGGCACTCTATGACGCTTATAAAATTTGGTGTAAGTCTAACGGCTATTTTGTGTGTAGCGCAAAGCGGTTTAATGCTGACATGGAGGCACACCCAGAATGGCACGGAGGAAAGACCGTTTATAATGGCTACCCTTCTTACAGGGATATTCGTATGAAAGGAACTGTTTGACATGAACAAGAAAAATATGCGCCGGGTGTCCTTGCTGGTAACAGCACAAACGGCGAAGAACTTAGACCGCCTCGCAGCTATGTCCGGTTACTATGAGGTTGGCCGGGTAGTGGATAAATTGGTCAGGGAGAAGATGATCTCCCTTCGATGTGAAAAGGAGGGTGTATCTCGTGGGTCTTGTAATCAGCAATGGTAAAGTCAAGATCGGGGTCTATACCTTCCCTGATGTGAAGCGTCCCCGACTCTGCGTTGAGAAGGGCAACAGCGTTACCGCCTATGCAACTTTCAGGAATGAAGAGTGTGCAGAGATGTTCATGAATGAACTGATTGATATGTTCGGTTTGAAGAAGGAGCCTTGACTATGCTGTTTGAGGAATGCGGACATTACTCGGGAGAGTGCCCTTGCCTGACCTGTAATGAAGAGTGTGCAGCTTGCCAAGTTGCGCCTGATGGGTACGCCGTAGACACTGATCGACTTTGCAAGAGAGCGAGAGAGTATTGTGAAAGTGGGAGAAAAGATAGCCATGATGACGGTGTTTGAATGCCGGAAGTGCGGCCACCAGCTCTTTGTCCAAGAGGGAAAGAGTTTTCCTAAGAGGTTGGAAGATATAGCCGGTATGTCTTGTCCAAACTGTGGTGAACAGGCTGAGGGTCTGTGGGGATTACTCGGGAGAGCGAGAAAGTTCCGAGGGAAGATACTTTGTAATTGGGAGGAAACGGAATGACTGTTAAGGAATTGAGAGCCAAGTTGAGTACAGTCCCGGAAGACGCACAAGTGGAAATGGTTATGTGCCAGAATGATAACCCTATTGAGGACGCTTGCCGAGTAGACAAGATGGTTTATTTTCAGTGGTTAGAAAAAGATGGAGCGTCATCGGTGGTATTGTACCCGGCGTAGTCAAATATATTTTGTGTAATCAACTAAATATATTTGTCTGGTGAGGTTTGGTGAAGAATTTGGTGATAAACTCTCCACTACCGGAAAGCCTTGTGGCGCAAGGGTTTGAGGCAGTTTTTACCCCCTATTTTTAGTTTTTTCTGTATAAACCCTCTTATAGAGAATGATATATAGAGGACTTTACTGCAAAAAGCCTAAATTATTCACTAAACTCACTAAAGGTAACTGAAAATAATTAGTGGAAGGAGAACGACTATGAGTGATAAAGTGGTAGATTTACCGACTCCCTCTCGGGGCCGTGGCCGTCCGAAGGGTACTGGTGGGAATAAGCGCCCTGATCGGACTGAGGCTATGAGTGTCCATACTGAGCCGGGTGACAATCGGAAGTATCTTCAACATTCCCTAAGAATGTGGGATTGGCCCTCTGTGGATATGAAGGAGCCTGAACAGGTGAAAGAGCGGATTGGTATGTATCTGCAAATCTGTTCTGAGGACGATATGAAGCCAAGTGTAGCAGGGTTAGCATTAGCCTTTGGAGTGGATAGAAAGACTATCTGGGCTTGGGCTAATGGTGTAGATAGTGCCTATCTCCCCAATGAAAGCCGTAACTTTATAAAAAAGGCGTACCAATTTTTGAACGCTCAGATGGAAGATTATGCTCAAAACGGGAAGATCAATCCTGTGGCCGCTATCTTCCTGATGAAAAATCACTTTGGCTATCAGGATAAACAGGAGGTTGTTCTTACCCCGAACAATCAGCTTGGGGAGGCCGCTTCTGCGGAAGAGTTACAGCAGAAGTATATCGAAGCTGCGGCCAGCGACTATGACTCGGAAGAGTGAGCGACTTTCCGACTATCGCCAGCGACTATCGACTATGAGCCGAACGACTTTGAAAACGGCCAGCGACTATCGACTATGAAAGAACCGCCGATCTCCCGTGATAGGAGGTTCGGCGGTTTCTCATATCCAGATCAGGCAGGAGGCTTCCGGGCAGATGGGCCGGAGCCGTCCGCCTCTGGTATGTCTGAAAAAGTACACTTTTCCATACACCGGGAAAATGGCAGAAAAAGCACTGAAAAAATTTTGTGTTTAGGGGTTGACAACAAAATATATTCAGTGTATATTAAAGGCACAAAAGAAATTCAGTGCTTTGTACCTTGAAAATTGAACCCCCGCACATTTCCCCGCAAGGCCGGAGAAATACGCATTTAGCGTATCAAGGCCACGCCGGGAAAATGGAGCGGAATATATAAGAAAGGTTGTTTAATTATGGCGTATGTTAGAAAAACCGTTGACCGGTGGGACATTGAAACGAATTACGGTTACGGGTGGGAAATAGAAGATTGCGAATATACCAGGGCCGAAGCGGTAAAGCGTTTGAAGGAATACCGGGAAAATTCTTGTGGCCGGTTTGCGGTTCGGTTGGTAAAGCATAGGGAAAGAAAGGCGGTTTAATATGTCACTGAAAACAACAAACAAAGAAGCCCGGCTTGCAATCAGGCAATATATTTTAGATCATTTTGACCCTTGCGGGTATGATTTTACCGGCCCTTGTAGTTTTCCCAATGTAGCCCGGTTTATTCTGTCTGTCCATGCGAAGGAAAAGGCATATTCCCCGGAATACCAGAGCCGGAAAGGGTACACGAACGAACAAGTTTTTATTGACTGGTGCCAGGGTTTACCGTCTATCCTTGATACTTGCTATTATTATAACCGCTCCGCCGTGGCTGATTTGGGGGACATTTTGCAACAGTCGGAACGGGAACGGGCGCAATATACCGAAGAACAGGCGGAACGGCTCTTGACTCATTTGATTTATCAAGAATTAGTAAAGGGGGCGGCGGGAAGATGAAGCAATACACAAGAAAACAGTTAAAAGAATATGCCCGGTTAGGTTTGGCCCGTGATTTAACAACGGTTGACCCTGACACGCTGCCTAAATGGTATGAAAAAATCGGAGTTAGCCGGGGTATTTATGGCATGAATGGCGGCTTGATTTGGGATAAAGTAACTGGCGAATATGGTGTTATTTTGGCCCGTTCTTCTAATCTGTTTCGGTTGTTTTAAGGCGGTGGACGATATGACCAAAACGGAAGAGCGCAAGTTAAAAACCGCTTTAAGGCGGTTGGAGAAATGCGGCGGAGATTGTCACCATTGCGAAAAATGCCGGGTTTATACCCGGTCAACGGAACGGGCTTTATATATGGCGGTTGGTTGTGATCTGCTGCCGGTTGAAATGTTTTCTTATATTGCAGATACCCCGAAAGGGCTACACGCTGCCGCCCTGGAAACGGCCCGTTTTGAATTGGAGGCGGTGCAGTTATGACAAGATACCAGAAGAACAAAGAAGAGGTTAAGCAGTTCGCTATTGATTGGCAAGCGGATTTTTGCAATCACAATTACAGTTATTCCGAATTGGCAGTTTTTCAAGATATGTTTTCCCGGTTAGGCCGAAAATATGGCCATTTGCGTGAGTTTCGGGAAAACGGGATTTTATAAGGGGGTTCAATCATGATCTATTGTAAACAGATACCGCCTGAATATCAGGACAGCCTGTTATTTGATGATGAAGGAATGGGGCCGGATTATATCAATGTGACCGGCAACCGGGATTATATTAGCCGCACAAGCCCCCTTTTTGACCGGGTATATAATGCCCTGGAAAATGGGGAATTGGCCGAAGCCCTGGACGATATAAAGAACGGCGGTTATTATAGCAGCTTTTACAAGAACGCTACACAAGCGATAAATGACCTTTTGGAGCCTGACAAGGCCCGATATAGTACCCGTGATATTCACGCCCTGAAAGAGCTTGTAAACGCCTATAAGGAAGCCGGAAGCCGGGAAGAGAACAATATTTTATGCAAGGTTCTTTCCGTTGTTACGGGCCGTAAATGGGATTGGCGAATTATCCGGGGTTGTTGCCAAAGTGATTGGAACGAAATTTTTTACCCCGTGGACGATTGGAGCCGGGAAGCGTTGGCCGCTTTTGAAACAATGTATTTTAACACTGGTTCAGAGTGGATTATACACGATGAAGAGAATACCCCGGAAGGGCCGGAAGAGGTAAACGGGTATAGCTGCTATATTGTAGCCGATACGGAAGAGGGTATAAAGAAAGAGCTTGCAGCCGTGGCCGGTTGTGCGCCGTCTGATATTGTTATGTGGGCATTTGATGAATTTATCAGAGTACCACAATATAAGGCGGTGTAATCGTGTATATTCTTCTGCTGATCTTGCTTTTACCGGTTCAAATAATCATTGAATTGATGAAATTAAATAAATGAAGTTGCCGCCCTGGTTCATTCCGGGGCGGCTCTTTTGTGCTTTTCAGAGTGCAGCCGGGGCCGGTTGCCTGATACCGGGGCCGGGGGATATATCCACCGCCACCGGGCCGGGGTGAGTGGCGAAAATTCCCACAAAAATAAAAAGGCTTTATTCCTAACAAACTATATTCAGTGTTAAACCAATTCAGTTACAAAAGATATTCAGTAACAAAATATTTTCAACTTCCTATTGACAACAAAATAAATTCAGTGTATAGTGTCATCAAGAGGTGATTACCATGTATATCAACAAGGCTATTCGAGATTTGATGAAAACCAAAAATGTTTCTCTGACCACCATGGCAAAGGCTCTCGGGAAGGAGCGGGGCAATGAAATCAGCTCCCGGCTGAGAAGCAACAACCTGTCCTTCAACAGTGCCGTGGAAATGCTCTCCGCCCTCGGCTATGAAGTGGTCATTCAGGAGCGGAAGCCCGGTGTCCGCAGAGCTGACCAGATCGTGATTGACCAGAAGGAAGACCCGAAGTATGACCTGGACGCTCTGTTGGGGTCAGGTGGTGATGGCGAGTGAGGTATGGCTATGGCCGTGTGTCAGCCAAAGACCAGAGCCTCGCTCGGCAGCTTGCCGCTTTGAAAGCCTATGCTCCCGACCTGGACGATGACCACATCTTCACCGACAAACAGAGCGGGAAGAACTTCAACCGGAAGCAGTACATAAAGCTGAAATCCATCCTGCTTCCCGGGGACGAGGTTCTGGTGGAGGAATTGGACAGGCTGGGCCGCAACAAGGAAGAGATCAAAGCGGAACTGGAATGGTTCAAGGCTCATGGGGTCATCGTCCGGGTGTTTGACATTCCCACCACCTTGATTGACTTCCAGGGACAGGACTGGGTTGCCGATATGGTCAACAACATCTTGATTGAGGTTCTGGGTGCTGTGGCCGAACAGGAGCGGAAGAAGATACGGAAGCGTCAGGCTGAGGGCATCCAAGCTATGCCGGTTGTGGATGGGCGGCGGGTTTCCGCCAAGACCGGTAGAGGCTTTGGCCGTCCGGCCCGGGAGCTGGACATGGACGAGTTCAAAGGGCTTTTGCAGAAACAGAGGGAGGGCCTGATTACCGTCAGGGACGCTTGCCGTCAGCTCGGTATCAGCCGCCCTACATGGTATGAGAAAGTGAGAAAGGTGGTATGACCTCATGGGACAGTATGACAATTACAGCAATGAGAAGAATATCGCCAAGGCGCAAAAGAGGCTGGATAAGCTGACGGCCAAGCGTGACCCTGACCCGTATGAAGTGGAGCTGGCCCGGAGGGAGCTGGAAACGGCAAAGCTGTTTGAGCGGTGTCAAATCTTCGGGACAGAGGGGTGGAAGAAGAGCATCTACAATCCCAATGCCAGCATCATGTTCAGTGATGATAACGAGGTCATGATGTTTTTCGACAAGCTGATCTCTTACCGGGATATAAGCTCCTACGCCATTGTTGAAAATATCGTCAAAGAGGCGCATACTAAGACCAAGAAGACCGGAGCGATCACCCGGGTCATTGTGGGCGGTGCGATTGCCGGAGGGGTCGGGGTCGTGGCCGGGGCAATCACGGCGGGGTCAAAGTCCAGTACCATCGTGCATGAGATACCGGACGGCTTCTATCTGCAAATCTTTCTGAAAGACGGGTCTGGGTATCAATGCCCGGTTCCGAGTGACGGGGCGATTTCCAATAAAGTCCCGAAGCTGTGGCTCCACCTGGCGAGTAAATTGCAGACCATCGTGGAACAGAATAAAGAGTGAGGCTCCCGCTGGGGCGGGAGTGACAGCCATTACGGGCTATCGGAGCAATCCGGTAGCCCTTTTCTTTTTGGGAGACCAACTATGGAAAGTCAATAGAGAGATTCGAAAAAGTGCAGGGCAAAAAATAGGCATAGCAAAGCAGAGCTGCTTTCGCAGCCCACCTGGAACAAGAATGAATCAAGCTAAATCGAACGCGATATTGTTCGTGAGCAGCGCAAAGATGACACGGATCAGTTTATGAGCGGTATGTCCTAAAGCACAGTAATGAGACTTACCCTGTGCAATCTTGGAATTGTAGTATTGAGCAAATGTTTCATTGTTGCGGACAACGTTGTGGGAAGCATTTATCAATGCATAGCGGAGCATGGAATTTCCGCGTTTGGACATTCTGGTGCTTTTCGCACTAAAATTCCCGGATTGAACAACAGCGGGATCAAGCCCAGCATAAGCAAGGAGCTTCGCTGGTGATGAAAAACGCTGTATGTTTCCAATGCAGGAAAGAATCATTGCCCCGTTCAGATATCCGATTCCGGGAACCGTCATAATCGGAGAATCAAGGGAATCCATTATGGTGGAAATTTCACTCTCCACCTGCTTAAGCTGCGCGGAAAAGAGTTCAATTTGAGAAACAGCCTGCCGGATCTGCAAGGCTAACGCCGGATTGTCTGTACCAATGGAATTCCGGGCAAGTTCACGCAAGCGGATGGCATCTTCTTTCTTATACTTGCCTCTGGATGCTTTGCGCAAAAGGTTTGAGAGGTAAGTCAGGTGAAGGGCCCCCACCTCTGCCGGCCTGGGATGCGCTTTCAGGAGCGTATAAGAGACGTTGATATGGAGGCCAGACCGGAAAAACCGATTCAACTCCGGGAAGAGTTGATCCACAAAGCTGCCGAGCTGAATTTTACAGCGAGTTCGCATGAGAATCAGATTTTGCCTTGTTTTACACAGTCCCTTCAACTTGAGAATCTGAATATCTGATTGCTGCAATTCTGTATAGCCTTCCATCATCAGAGCCTTGGCAATCACAAAAGCATCCACTTTGTCTGTCTTGGTCTTACGGATAGCAGATTTTCGAATGGCAGCTGTTTGAAGAGGATTGATCATGGCTACATGGTATCCGTTCCCACAGAGAAAACAAATCAGGTTTTCCCCATAGTGGGCAGTGGATTCCAAGCCAACCAGCAAAGGCAGCTTTGGGAGGTTGTTCAGCTTTTCCCGCAGCAGGGTAAAACCATCGGCGCTGTTTGCAAAGGAAAATGGCATGAGGAGTACTTCTCCCTCTGACGACATGGCGGCAGCCACGTGCGAGTTTTTGGCGACATCAATGCCGAGGTAGATCATGTACGCATCACTCCTTGTATCATTTGCGACAACTGTGTTCCACAAGAATCTATCCTCGTAGCCTTGCGCGAAATGAAAGCTCTGCGGCTTATCCAACCAATCAACAATTGGGATAGAAACTGCGGCCATATACTCCAAATAATAGTCAAGCTATAGGTCTTATGAACAGTCCACAGTGTCTATCCCAATCATAACAAAAACCAGGAAAGGAGAAGTATGATTTCACTGGCTTTTGCCATGTGTATATCATACAAGGTCATTATGAAAATTGATGTGCTGGGGACGAAATACAATCTGCGCCGGGTCAACTTTGACCAGGACGAGTTCATGCGGAAGATGAACTACGGCGGCTACTGTGACAACAACACCAAGGAGATCGTCATTCTCAATCTCAAAAGCACCCCGGATTGGGCCTCGGCTCAGGAAGAGGTCATTCAGCGCATGGAGAAGTGTACCATTCGGCATGAGCTGGTTCACGCTTTTCTCAATGAGTCCGGCTTACAGTGGAACAGCTTTGCCCCGGAAAAGGCTTGGGCCAAAAATGAGGAAATGGTGGACTGGTTTGCCATTCAGGCCCCGAAAATGTTTGAGGCTTTCCGGCTGGCCGGGGCCATTTGAGGTGATTTCATGGATTATCAGAAACTCGCAGAGAGTATCAAGCGGCATATTGAAAACCGGCCCAGGGACGCTTCGGCGTACACTGACCTCTTTTCCCTCTGCCGCCAGTGGGAGGAAGAGAATTTTCAGGAGGCTCACGCTCTGAACAAGGAGCTGCGGGTCATGGCGGCAAAGCAACTGCGCCTTGCCTCCCCTTCGGAAGCGGAAAGGTTCTATGAGGCATGGAGGAAGAGCCTCCTGTTCGATGCGCCGCACAATTTTGATGCGTTCATGACCTATATTGAGCTTGACCGGAAGCCGGAAAAGCGGTTCTATGCCCCCAGACGGCATTACCTGAAACCGATGGTACAGGGTTTTCAGGACATACTTGACAAAAAGCTGCGTCTTTTGACAATATCCATGCCGAAACGAGCGGGAAAGTCCCAGACCGGCATCAATTTTGTAAATATGCTCTCCGGGAAATTCCCCGACCGATCTACGCTGATGGAAGGTACCGGTGATGACCTTGTGAAGAGCTTCTACAACGGGTGCCTGGAATATCTGACGGTGCCGAACGAGTACCTGTTCTACGATGTGTTCCCGGAAGCTCGTCTGGTGCAGACCGGAGCGGACACGAAGATCATCAACCTCAAATCCAAGTCCCGCTTCCCCACCATCATGTGTCGCTCCATTGATGCTCGTCAGGTGGGCTTGTCTGAGGCCACCAATGTCCTGTACCTTGATGACTGTGTGGAGGGCCGTGAAGAGGCGAAGAACCGGCAGCGGCTTGATGATAAGTGGGAGGTGATCTCCGGCGACATTATGGGCCGTGCCATTGAGGGTACCCCCATGGTCTTCACTGGCACCCGGTATTCCATTTATGACCCCATTGGTCGTATTCAGGAGTACGCAGAGCAACAGGGTTGGGCATGGAGGGCCATTGAGATACCGGCCCTTGACCCCATCACGGACGAAAGCAATTATGAGTATGAACGAGAGGGACAGAAGATTTTCACCACGGCCTACTTCCGGGAGCAGAGGGAGCTTCTGTCTGCCGAGCAGTTTGAGAGTGAGTTCCAGCAACAGCCCTTTGAGGCCAAGGGTCTTCTCTTCAACAAGGACGAACTGAACTATTTCTTTGAGCTGCCGCCCGACCGGGAGCCGGACACCATCATTGCCGTAGGAGATACCGCCGAAAGCGGTTCTGACTCCACCTCCATGCCGGTAGCCGTCATCTATGGCACCGAAGTCTACATTGTGGATGTGGTCTTTGACGATGCTCCCGCCGAGGTGACAAAGCCGGAGTGCGCCAAGTGTCTGATCTTTAACAAGGTCGCCTCCGCCACCTTCGAGGCCAATAACGCCGGTCAGTATTATGCCCGGGATGTGGCTGATATTATCCGGCAGCAAGGGTACTCCATCGGTATTCGGACAAAGCGTACCATTTCCAACAAGCAGACCCGGATTGAGTTTGCCTCCGACAATATCAAGAAGAACTTCTACTTCAAACACCCCACCACCTACAAGCGGGGCAGTCAGTATTGGAACTTCATGAAGGAGTTGACCACCTACACTCGGAGCGGTAAGGTGCCGCATGATGACGCACCTGACTCCCTGGCTCTGCTGGAAAATGAAATCCGTATGCTGAGTGGCGGGAAAATCGAAATCTTCAAACGGCCTTGCTGATACCTTGCGCTTTTTACTCTCCAATGGTATTATAAAGAGTTAGGCCATTGACAAGCATTAGAGATTATGCTATGATGTGAGGTGATAGAAAGGCATTTTGCGGGGAGGTGATTGAATGGGAGCCAGGACATTGTTTGGTCGTAGGGTAATCTATGCCGATGTGACCGAGATCAACGACAGCAACATCATTGATGTTCTTCAAAAGGCTCTGTTCACTCACCTCATGAACCAGGCGGATATTAACTACCTCTACCGGTATTACAAGGGCGATCAGCCCATTCTTTACCGGAAGAAGGATGTTCGGCCTGAAATCAACAACAAAGTCGTTGAGAACCGGGCCAATGAGATCGTGTCCTTCAAGGTTGGCTACCTGATGGGGGAGCCTGTTCAGTATGTCAGCCGGAAAGATGACAAGGGTATCGCTGAGGCGGTGACCCGGCTGAATGACTACACTTTGTCCGAAGATAAGCCCTCTGAGGACGCTGAACTGGCCGAGTGGTGGCACATCTGCGGCACATCGTACAGAATGGTGCTGCCGGACGGCGAAGCTGATCTGGAAGAGGACGAGGCCCCCTTTGAGATTTACACCCTTGACCCTCGCTTTGCTTTTGTGGTCTACTCCACGGCCCTCGGCAACCCTCCCATTATGGGCGTGAAGTATGTCCTCAAAGACGATGGGGTTCTGGTCTTTAGCTGCTATACGGATGACCACTTCTATGAGGTGGAAAATACCTGGGCAATCAGACGAAGCGAAGAGCAGTATTTGGGCATCCCCATCATTGAATACCCGGCCAACAAGTCCCGGCTGGGTGCCTTTGAGATTGTCCTTCCTCTGCTGGACGCAATCAATACCACGGAGTCTAACCGCATTGACGGAGTGGAGCAGTTCATTCAGTCCCTCATGCTCTTCCACAATGTCGATATTTCTTCCGAAGACTACCGGGAGCTGCGGGACGAGGGCGCAATCAAGTTCAAGGACATTGACCCGCAGTTTAAGGCGGAAATTGAGTATCTGACCGCAGAGCTGAACCAGACCCAGACGCAGACCCTTGTAGACAGTATGTATAACATCGTCCTGACCATCTGCGGTATGCCGAACCGTAACGGCGGCTCTTCTACCAGCGATACCGGCACCGCCGTCATCATGCGTGATGGCTGGTCTGCTGCCGAGGCAAGAGCAAAGGACTCGGAGCGGATGTTCAGGAAGTCCGAGAAGCGGTTTTTGAAGCTCCTGCTTCGTATCTGCCGGGATTTGGGCGATCTGGACTTGAAGCTGTCTGCCATTGACATTCGCTTCACCCGCCGCAATTATGAGAATATCTCGGAAAAGGCCAATGTTCTGACCACGATGCTGAATAACCCGAAGATTGCACCGGTGTTGGCCTTTATCCATTGCGGTATGTTCTCTGACCCCCAGGTGGCTTACAAAATGAGCATGGAGTATGTGGCCGAGCAGGAGGCCAAGGCCGAGAAGCTGGCCGCACAGCAACAGACCAAGGAGGGTGACGAGGGAAATGAACCCGGTCGTAAACCTGACCCCCAAGGCGGTTCAGGAGATCAATGAAATTCTCTCCCGGGGCAAGGGAGTGGAGATCGCCGTGAGAAGCGGCAAAGTGGTGGTATGGGAAACCGCCAGCAAAAAGAAATATGAGGCCGTCATAGAGAGATGACGGTGACAGCCATTACGGGCTATCGGTGAGAGCGGAAACGCTTTTACCGGTAGCCCCTTTTCTTTTGGTTTTAAGGCCGTGAGGCTTTGAATGGTCAGGGAAGACCTTAATCGCAAGGGGAGAAAACCCCACCAAAAACAGAAATCAGTGCTGAGTGAACAGCCTTGTTAAACGCAGGAGGTATTTGTTATGGCAAAGATTGACACCAGCAAGATCGAGGGGTACGCCGAGATGACCCCTGAGCAGAAGTTGGCCGCTCTGGAAGGGTTCGAGTATGAGGACAATTCCGCCGAGCTGGAAAAGCAGAAGAACGCTCTTTCCAAGGCCAACTCCGAGGCCGCCGAGTGGAAGCGCAAGCACAACGCTCTTCTTTCCGAAGAGGAAAAGAAGAAGCAGGAGGACGCTGACAAGCTGGCCCAGATGGAACAGGAGCTTGCCGATCTCCGCAAGGGCAAGACCGTTGCTGACTACAAGGCCAAGTTCGTGTCCCAGGGCTATGACGAGGCTCTGGCCGAGGACACCGCCAAGGCTCTCGCTGACGGCGACAGTGCCAAGGTCTTTGCCAACCAGAGCAAATTCCTCGAAGAGTATGCGAAGAAGGTCAAAGCTGACGCAATCAAGAAGACCCCCAAGCCCGGGGCCGGTTCTGGCTCTGGCACTGAGGGTGCCGTGGATTACGGCAAGAAGATCGAAGAGGCCCAGAAGAACGGTGATTTCACCGCCGTGGCCTACTACACCCGCCTGAAAGCTCAGGCTGAGGCCGAGGCTCAGGCGAATAACCAGTAAAGGAGAGATTGATTTATGTCCGATACTCTGGCTACCAGTTTCGGGGTACTGAACTACTCCGGTATGCTCTTCAACAAGGGCAATACCCGCTGCCCCCTGTCCTCCATCATCGGCGGCAGAGCCAAGACCACCAACCATGTTGAGTTCGTGACCGGCCAGGAGTACACCACTGGCGGCGGCACACAGCCCTCTATCAGCGAAACCGCCTCCCTGACCGCTCCCGAGGCCAGCGTCATCACCCGCACCCAGAAGACCAATGTGACGCAGATTTTCATGGAGGCTGTCGGCATCTCCTATGCCAAGCAGTCCAACATGGGAACCCTGTCCGGCCTGAATGTCGCCAACCAGCAGGCCAACCCCATCAATGAGCTGGACTTCCAGGTGGCGGCGAAGATGCAGAAGGTCAACCGGGACATTGAGTTCACCTTCATTCAGGGTACCTACAACAAGGCAACCAGTGATGCTACTGTCAACAAGACCCGGGGACTGGTGGAGGCGGTCACTACCAACACCAAGGCCATGAGCAGCAAGCCCCTCGGCCTGTGGGACATTGCTGACATGGTGAAGAAGATTTACGGGGCCAACGCCCCTACCGATGGCCTGTGCCTGTGGTGTGACGCTACCACGCTGTTCCAGGTCAACGCTGACGCTGTTCAGAACGGCCTGACCGTGGTTCCCGCTGCCCGGGAGATCAACGGCATTGCCCTGTCCAGTGTGGTCACTCCTATCGGCGTGGTCTACCTGTACCTGGGCGAGTGTCTTCCCGCTGGCACCGCTCTGCTGCTGAACCTGAATGTGATCGCTCCCGTGTACCAGCCTGTTCCCGGCAAGGGCAACTTCTTCCTGGAGCCTCTGGCGAAGACCGGTGCCGGTGAGAAGTATCAGCTCTTCGGCCAGATCGGCCTTGACCACGGCCCTGAGTGGTACCACGGCAAGTTCACCGGCATTGCTCAGAGCTTCACCGCTCCCAAGTACAGCCGGAGCGTGTTCATTGCCAACGATACCAGCAATCCCGTGAACACCAAGGAAGTCGGGGCTGGCGGCTAATTTGATGAAAGGTAGGTGAAAAGCCATGACCGATGCTGAGAAGCTGTCCATGTTGAAAACCATGACCGGCGAGAAGGACGAGGATGTGCTTTCCACCTACCTTTCTATCGCTGGCAACAAAGTCCTGAAACGGGCTTATCCCTTTGATACCACCGTGACCAAGGTGCCTGACCAGTACGCCTACAATCAGGTGGAAATTGCGGCCTATCTTCTGAACAAGCGAGGGGCTGAGGGCGAAACGGCGCATAGCGAGAACGGCATTTCCCGCTCCTATGAGGACGGGGATGTGCCTCCCACCCTGTTGCGTGAGATCATTCCCTTTGCCGGTATCGTGCGGAAGGAAGTGGCCCCGTGAGAACGATGGAGCGCAACAAGTCCTCTTACTGGTACCTCCTGTATGACCGTAAAGAGGCGGTCAAGGACGAAGAGGGCAATGAAACGGGAGATACCCGTGTGGTCTACAAAGAGGCCGTGAAGCGGCGGGACAATGTTTCTGCTGCCACCGGTACCGCTCAGGTTGAGCAGTTCGGAAATTTCATCTCCTATGACAAGGTGATCGTCACCGATGACCTCTCCTGTCCGATTGATGAAAATACCGTCCTGTTCATAGACAAGGAGCCGGAGTATGACGATGACGGGAACCCCCTGTATGACTACATCGTGAAGCGGGTCGCCAAGAGCCTCAATTCCATCTCCTACGCCGTGAGCAAGGTGACTGTATCGTGAAGACCATCAAAGTTCCCCTGTCCGTGGCCGGGATTGATAACGCCATTCGGGAGATTGACCGCTATAAGAGCTGGCTGAAAGCAAGGACAAGTGTTCTGCTGGACAGGCTGGCCCAGGAAGGTCTTTCCGTGGCCTCTGCCAATTTCGCAAAGGCGGCGTATGACGGCACCAATGATGTTTCTGTTTCCGTAGAGCAGCGGGAGCAAAGTGTCAGGGCCGTGGTAGCGGTAGGGGCCTCCGTGCTGTTCATTGAGTTCGGCACCGGTGTTGTCTACCCGGACAATCACCCGGAGGCCGCAGACCTCGGGATGCGCCGGGGCGAATACGGGGCCGGTCATGGTAAGCAACCGTCCTGGGGCTACTACGGTGACCCCGGCACGAACGGAAAAGTTCACGCAAAGGACGATGGTACTACCGTGGTCATCACCCAGGGTAACCCCGCCAATATGTCGATGTACGAAACCGTGAAGCATTTGCAAATGATTTTGCCCGGACTGGCGAAGGAGGTGTTTCGGTGATTGATGTAGAGAGCCAGATTTATACACCGATTGCAGAGGCACTTCGGAAAGCCTTTCCTGAGATCAATGTGAGCGGTGAGTATGTCAAGGCACCGTCTTCTTTCCCTCATGTGAGCATCGTGGAGCAGGACAATTATCCCACGCTGGAACACATGAGCAACGGTGACCGGGAGAAGTTCGCCACTCTGATGTATGAGGTGAATGTCTACTCCAACAAGTCCACCGGGAAAAAGACCCAGTGCCGAAGCATTATGAAGGTCATTGATGACCTCATGTATCAGTTCAATTTCACTCGCATTTCCATGTCCCCAATCCCGAATTTGGAGAACGCAAGTATATACCGCCTGGTGGCCCGGTATCGGGCTGAAACGGACGGTGCCAATCTGTATAGGAGGTAAAGTAATATGGCTATTTCCACTTACAAGGTCTTTCTGATGAAGAAGGGTACCAGTGCTGACACCTATGAGAAGCTGGTTGACATTAAGGAGTTTCCCGATCTGGGCGGTGAGCCTGAAATGTTGGAAACTACCACGCTGTCTGACAATATGCAGACCTATATCGCCGGTATTCAGTCCCTCGATGGTCTGTCCTTTACCGCTAACTATGATATGACCGATTTTCAGAAGCTCAAGGCTCTGGAAGGTAAGACCGATAGTTACGCTGTCTGGTTTGGTGGTCAGGAGAGCGGCGGTGTTGTGACTCCCGATGGCTCTAACGGCAAGTTCGAGTTTGACGGCCAGTTGTCCGTTTATCCCGTTGGCGGCGGCGTGAATGAGGTTGTGGATATGAACATCTCCATTGCCCCTTCCACCCCGATCACTTTCTCTGCTGAGTAATCACAATCGGCCTGAATGATAAGGAGGATTTATCATGGCTAAGACACTGACAATTAAAGACCCCGTTTCCGGCGAGAACTACACGCTGGAATACACCCGCAAGAGCGTTGAGATCATGGAGAAACAGGGCTTCGTGGCCGAGGAAGTTGACCGCAAGCCTATGACCATGCTCCCGGCCCTGTTTGCCGGTGCGTTTATCGCTCGGCACCGCTTCGTGAAGAAGGAGGTCATTGACCGTATCTACGCCCGTCTGCCCCGTAAGGACGAGCTTATCCCGAAGCTGGTCGAGATGTATAACGAACCCATTCTCACTCTCATGGAGGAACCCGCCTCTGACGAGGGTGACGAGGGAAACATGGAGTGGACTGCCAACTGGTAAGCGGGTTGCAGTCCAATGAACGAGGGGGCGGTGGCGTAATGCGCCCCGCTCCCCGTTTCGCTTACACTCAGAAATTCTACGATGTGTTCCCCTACTACCTGGCGATTGGCATGACCCCGGAACAGTATTGGGAGGGGGATTGTGAGCTGGTCAGGTACTACCGAAAGGCCGCTCAAATCCGGCAAGATTTGAAAAATCAGGACGCTTGGTTACAGGGGATGTATGTGTATCAGGCGATTGGCAATCTGGCCCCTATCCTCAGAGCCTTTGCGAAGAAGGGAGTCAAAGCCATTCCCTATCCCGATCAGCCCTTTGCCTTTGACACCAAGCAGAAGGACGAACGGCAGGAGGCGAAGCGGGAAAAGCAGGATGAAAAGGCGAAAGCCTACTTCCAGGCATTGGCCCTGTCGCTCAACAAGAAATTTCAGGAGAAAGGTGGTGGCGTGAATGGCTGATAATGTGGAAATTCAGGGTTTGGAATTTCAAATTCAGGAGAACAGTGCCGGTGCAGTAACCGGTCTGAACAATCTGAAAAAGGCCCTGAGTGGGTTGAAGACGGTTTCCGTTGGCAGCGCAAACAATTTGAGCAAGACTGCCACGGGTATTCGTGAATTGACCAATGCCCTGAAAGGCTTGAACACCGGTGACGCTTCCCAGAAAATCAATCGCCTTGCTACCGCTTTAGCGGCTCTGGGGAACCTCAGCAGTTTTCGTTCTACCACCAACTCCATCGTCAAATTAAATTCCGCATTAACTCAGTTAAAGTGGACGGACGGGGACAAATTGGCAAGTCTGGCTAATGGTTTGCGCCCCCTGTCCGAATTGGACAAAGCACATCTGACCAGCTTCATCAATCAGCTCGGGAAACTGCCCGGGGTGATTAACGAGCTGGAAAAGGCGGACATTGATAAGTTCACCCGGCAGATGAAAGATTTGTCCGCTGCCATGAAGCCTTTTGCCGATGAAATGCAGAAGGTTTCCAACGGTTTCTCTGCTTTCCCCTCTAAAATTCAGAGGATTATTGCCAGCACAAACCGCTACAACGGCACTGTGAACAAGGCCGCTTCCGGCACCTGGGCATGGTCTGAGGCTCTGGCCGGTATCAAGCTCTCCACGGTGATCTACGCCTCTAACCGGATTGGTGCGGTCATTGCCGAGTATATGTATGAAGCCTCCGAGTGGGAGGGCATCATGTACCGCTTTGGCCGAGCGTTTGGAGAAGAGGCGGAAGAGAACTACAAGTGGATATTGAAGCTCAACTCCGAGTTGCAGATCAATGTCCAGAAGTTCATGCAGTATGCGTCCATCTACGGCACTATGCTGAAAGGCTTTGGTGTCGCTCAGAAGGATGCTGCCGCCATGGCAATGAATTATACGGAACTGACCTATGACATTTGGGCCGGTTACAACGACATTTACAAGACCTTTGAGGACGCTGCCATTGCCGTCCGCTCCGCAATCGCCGGTGAGGTAGAGCCTATCCGCAGAGCCGGTTTCACCATCGTGGACTCTCAGTTGAAGATCACGGCGGCAAACTATGGCATTGCGTATAGTACCCAGAGTGCCAGCGAGGAATTGAAGTCCTATCTGCGATACCTGACCCTGATTGACCAGGCAAGGGCGCAGGACTTGATTGGCACCTATGCCCGGGAGATGACCACCGCAGAAGGTCTTATGAGAACCTTGCGGCAGCAACTCGCTTCTCTTTCTCAGGCATTTGGTTCCTTCCTGCTTCCCGCTCTGGTGAAGGTTCTGCCCTATGTGCAAGCCTTTGTGGAGCTGATTGGAGAGGCCATTGCGGCCCTCGCCCAGCTCTTCGGCATTGACCTGAAACCGGTAGATTTCAGCAGCGGCGTGAACGCCGGTGCCGCTGGTGCCGGGGCCATGGCTGACAACCTGGAAGATGCTTCTGGTGCCGCAAAGAAGTTGAAGCAGTACACCGCTGGTTTTGACGAGCTGAATGTCTTTGACCCCAATCAGGGTTCCGGTGGAGCCGGTATTGGTGCCGGTGGCGGCGGTAGCCTTGAAGGGATGTTCGACATTGACAAGCTGTGGGACGAGAGCATTTTCAACAGCATCAACAGCCAGGTTGACGAGCTGAAAGAGAAGTTGAAGGATGTGCTGGCTACTGTCACCAGTATTGCCGCTGGCATCCTGGCCTGGAAGGTCGCCAAGGACTTCTTGACCGCTCTGAAACTGCTGAAAGAGCTTGGCTCCAAGGGCTTCGCTTTCAAGCTCGACTTCCAGGTACTCGGCCTCGCAATGTTCCTGGCGGACTTGAAGGAGTTTGAGCGGTACCTGAGAGATTTCCTCGACAACGGCCCCACCTTCCAGAATGTCGCCGGTATGATTAGTTCCTTTGCCGGTATGGTCGGTGACGCACTGATTATGCTCGGCAACCTGAAAGTCGGCGGTGCGCTGAAAGTCATCCAGGGCATCGGAGAGATCGTCATTGGTATCAGCGATATAGCTGCCAACGGCCTCAATGTGGACAATGCTCTCACGGTTGTCCGGGGTTTAACCAATGTCGCAATCGGTATCGGCGTGTTCACCGGCAATATCAAGCTGGCGGCATGGAGCGTGGCAATTCAGGGGTTCACCACCATCATCCGGGAGATCGCCACGAATTGGGATGCAATCAAGCAAGGCGATTGGAGCGGCGTGGACAAAGTGGCCCTTATCATCGGCGGTCTGGAAATTCTGGGCGGTCTGGTGGTCGCTCTGGATGTGTTCTCCAAGCTGAAAGGCATCACCAACCTGGGCAAAGCCACAACTGCCATGAACACCCTCACCACGGCCACCGACACGATTGATACCACCGTCAGCACTGGCCTCTCTCCCAAGCTGACCTCCCTGGCAAAGAACCTCGGTTTGGTGGTCGGCATCGTGGCCGAAGTATCTGCCGCCGCAATCATCGTGGTAGGTGCAATCGCCATCATGGGCCATGAGCTGGATGAAGTCGGAAAGGCATGGCAACCGGTCATTGAGAACGGAGCCACCGTAGCCACGGCAATCGGCCTGGGTGCTGGTATTCTGGGCGCAGTCGGCCTTGCCGCTTATGCCCTGGGTACCGGAGGCAAGACCATAGCCGTGAACATCGGCCTCGGTACCGCAATCCTGTTGGAGCTGGGAGTGGCAACCGGGCTGTTCCTGGTTGAAATCTGGGCCGTAGGCAAGGGACTGGACGAGATCGGTCAGGCATGGCAACCGGTTCTGGATAACGGTGAAGAGATTGCTACTGCTATTGGAGTCGGCACCGGCCTTCTGGTCGGCGTAGGTGCGGCAACCGCCGCTCTCGGCGCAATCACCATCGGTACGGCTGGTCTGCTTCCTGCGGCAATCGCCTTGGGAGCCGGTATTCTGGCGGAAATGGCCCTGGCTTGTATCGGTCTGGTGGAAAGCCTACGGTCTGTTGCGGACGAACTGAACAATAACCTTGCCCCTTCTCTTCGGGAGTTGAACGGTACTCTTCCGCAGCTCACCGATGATATGTCCGATTTCGTGGATTTCATGTCTGACTTTGCTGGGGAGATCAGTTCTTATACTGACTCCATGGGCGGTATCACCTGGGACAGCATTGTGAGTGGGTTCCAGAAGCTCTTTGCTGGCAATCCCATTGGTGACTTTGCTGACGATGTGAATGACATTTATACGGACACCAAAAGCCTGAATGACGAGCTTCGGCTTGCTAACCCGGAACTGCAAACCGCTGTAACTCTGTTGACGCAGTATGCCGCTCTTATGGAGCAGCTTGGTATTCTGACGCAGGAAAACGGTACGACAAATCTGGCAACCGGTATTTTTACCAATCTGCAAGTCTGCGGTGAGCAGCTTGTGACTGGCTTCTCTACCGGTATGACGAACAAAATGCCGCTCATTCAGGCCAATGTGGAGCAGATGAAGACCACCCTTGACACCAATTTCAATACGCTGGTGGACGGGGTTGTGCAGAAGTGGCAGACCGGCTTGAACACCATGAACACGGACTTCACCACCTTCCGCACGAATACGCTCCTTGGCTTCACGGACTTCCAGACTCAAATGACAATCGGCATGGACAGCTTCACGACCACCTTCCCGAAGGGATGGAGTTCTATGTGGAGAGGTATGACCAATACCGCTATCACTCAATGGAACGCTACTCTGACTGCAATGGAAAGGGGCATGAACAACGCCATCCGGTCGCTCAACAATGTTATCCGTCAGATCAACAAGGTATCGAAATTCACCGGTATCAGCCTGAGTTATTTCAGTGAAATCAGCGTAGACCGTATTCAGTACATGGCTGAGGGCGGTTTCGTGGATGAAGGGCAGCTCTTCATTGCGAGAGAGGCCGGAGCTGAGATGGTGGGTGCCATGGGACGGCGTACTGCCGTTGCCAACAATGACCAAATTGTTGAGGGCATTTCCGCTGGCGTGTCCGTTGCCAACGATGGCGTGATCGCCGCTATCTATGCACTCATGAATATCATCGAGGATAAGGATTTGTCCGTGTCCATCGGTGATGATGTGATTGGCCGGTCTTATGACCGGTACAGCAGAAACAGAGGTGTCCGTGTGAACAGCGGAGCATTCTCGAACGCTTACTAAGGGGGTAGGGATATATGGCTTCTTTCATCAAGATCAATGGTCGTGATTATCCCTGCCCCCGAAGGGGCTTGGAAATGATGGTCGCTACCATAGTGGACTCCGCCCGGAACGCAAACGCCGTGGTGGTAGGACAGGTAGTGGGCCGTGAACAGCAGAAGTTAAACAATTTGGAATGGGCTTACCTGACTGCGGAACAGTGGTCGGCTATCTTGAAGGAGTTCTCCAATTTCTATGTGACGGTCAGTTACCCGGATATGGTGAACAACACCTGGACTACCCGGAAGATGTACCCCGGAGATCGTACCGCAGAGCCGTTCCACCTTGACCCTGTGACCCAATTACCTATTGACTACATTAACTGTAAGGTCAATCTCATTGACTGTGGTGAACCGCTCTAAGGAGGGATAGGAGCATGAAATCTGTCAGCAACGCTTATAAGGCCAGCATGAAAGCCATGCTCCGAAATCGTTCCTATGTCCGTATCACCTTCGGCAATGTGGACACCACCGCAGCTACGGACGGCGAGTGGGAAAGCAATGGGGCGGCAAGTATCTCTGAATTTGAAACGGTGGATTATGCCTACCAGTATGGAGATACCTATGTGTCTTTAGAGTTGAACCGCTGGGCTTTGGACGGAAAGAGTCTGCTTGTCCCTACCGGGGAAGATGTGCAAGACGGCTTTATTTCGAGCCTCATGAGTGACGCAGAGGGGAATTTCACTACCCCTCCGGTCATTACACGAGAGTTTTCCTTGAAGCATATCTTCCCCGGTTTAACCCTGACCTTCGACACCAGACAGCAGGAATGGCCGCTTGAAGTCACCGCAGATTTCTACCTGAACGGTGCTGTCGTTGATACTCAGACGGTTTCTATTACCAGTGTCCAGACCACGATCAGCACCACGGCCACGGAGGTAGACAAGGTGACAATCACCTTTGACCGGTGCTTACCCTATCGCAGACCCAGATTGGAGAATGTACTTTACGGCCTAAATGTCCAGTTCGTGAACAAGGATATTGTTTCCACTCAGCAGAAACATGATGTTGACCCTCTGAGCCGGAGGTTGCCGACAGAAACAATGCAGTTCACGATCTTGGATTATGAACACAAGTACGACCCCGACAACCCGGCTGGTATCTATGCCTATGTGGATAAGAATTCTCCCATTGAAATTCAATTCGGCTATGAGTTGCCGGACGGCTCTGTGGAATGGATAAAGCCAGACAATTATGTTCTGAATGCCAAGCCCAGCGCACAAAACAATCAGGCCACCTTCAACGGAACCGGGCTGATCGGGAGTCTGACCGGAACCTTCTATAAGAGCAAACTCGGTTCCAAGAGCCTTTACGACATGGTGCAGGAAGTTCTTCTGGACGCAGGATTGACCCTGACGGAGCAAGGTGAAAATCCCTGGGAGATTGATGACGCTCTAAAGGATATGTTTACCACGGCGGCTCTTCCCATTGACACCCACATGAACTGCTTGCAGCTTATCGCTCATGCGGCCTGTTGCCGCCTCTATACGGACGATGACAACATTATCCATATCAGACCCTTTGGTGTTACCGTCATCGGCATATACAACGGCGTATGGGCCGACAACGGCCATGTTTGGTTCAGTGAGTGGGACACGGTGGACAAGGGCAACACAGCAGAGAATACCTACGCCACTTTCGAGTTGAACCGGTGGACGCTGGGTGGTGACAGTCAGATCATTCTTCCCGACAGCAATGCCGGTCAGAGAGGTTATATCAGTGAGGCCATGACCGGAGCGGACGGGTCTTTCGCAAATCCCCCGGTCTTTACAAAGACCTTCGATGTGCCTCACGATCTCCCGGTCTTGGCAATTCGCTTTGATACGGTACTCAATGAATTTCCCGGTGCGGTTCAGGTGAAATATTACCACGATGATACTCTGCTTGATACCCAGACCGCAGCTATTGACTCCGTGGAAGTGTATGTGTCCTCCAATCTGGCAATCGAGTGTACCAAAATTGAAGTGACCATGATCGGAAACTTACCCTATCGGAGAGCCAGAGTCACTAAGGTTTACTACCGAGAAACGGACTTCACTCTGGACTTCACCTCTATTGGGGAGAACAGTCAGAAGATTTCCAAAATTGATGAATTGAAGTCCGTTTCCGTAGCCCGGTACTCCTACACGGCTTCCAATGACACTTCCACACTTTACGAGGGAACGACCACCGAAACTGAGCTTCATGTTGAGTTCTCTGGTCTTGCACAAGATGTTCAAATCTCTGTATCTGGTGGGACACTGGTATCTTCCAATATCTACGCCAGAGCTGCGGACTTAGTGTTATCCTCCGGCACTAAGACCGTAACGATCACGGGCAAAACACTGACTGAGAATTCGGTGGTCGTTTCCTACCCCGTTGCTCAGTCCGGCGAGATTGACAAGGAGGAAAACCCCCTTATCACCAATGATACGATGTGTCAGGCTCTTGCCAATCATGTAAAGAGTTATCTGCAAATGCGGAACACCTATGAGGCCACTTACCGGGGCAACCCGGAAATGGAAGTGGGTGACATTATCGGTTTGCAGACCCTTTACACTGACGAGATGGACGCTCTGATCTTGGTGGACGAAATCACTTTTGACGGCTCTCTGAGCGGAAAGATGACGGTGAAAGGCTTGATATGAGTGTAATTGATAATCTGATTTTCGACAGAACCCAAGCCGATGTTGACCGTGTATTTGAACTGAAAAACAAAATCCTGACCGGGGGAGGGCTTTCCGCCCTCACCTCGGAGGAACAGACAGAATACATGGCCGGAATGAAAGGGGCTTACAACTACACCGATTTCAACCGGATTGGGGAAGCAATCTCCTATCTGGTGGAGCGGATGAAGGATTTGGCTATCTACGATGACAGCATTATCCCGAAGGTGGATTGGGCGGTGGGAGATTGGCCCACGCAGAGTCAGATTTCCAATCTTCTGACCTGTCTGACCAAACTGAGAGCCAAACTCAATCTACCGGCAAATGCCCCTTCTGTCCCTGGGTCTATGGACTACATGACCTATCAACTGGCAAATGACATTGAGCAGTTGCTTTTCATGATCGACAGCAGAGTGACACAAACAACCGCTCCCTTCCCCTACACAGGGGTTCTGTACTGCGGACAATAAAAAGGAGGAACATGAAACGCTATGAAAGACACCACCATCAAGGGAAACGGAAAGTCCAGTATCATTCGGGCACCTTCCGATATGCCTGCTACCTTCGAGGAATGGAGGCAACAACTGATCGCCGGAAACGGCTACTTAGATGTTGTTCTAAATACCGACACCACCGGAGCAAACGCCGGTTGTGATGTGGTGGGAACACCTCTAAGCAAGGCAAATCTGCTGGATGATACCACGAAAGCGGCACTGGAACTGGACGGGGCAGACCCCACGGTGAATGACGCTCTCTACGCCTTGAGCCAGAAGGGTTCTCCGGCTGAGTGCCATGTCTACGCCGATAACGGCACCACCGTCACCATGACAAAGGGGGACACTGTTCTTTCCGCTGTGGCCTCTGGTGGAGAAGCCGTTCTCTATCCCGCCGAGCTGGGAGATTGGTCTATCAAATACACCTACGGCGGCTCTCAGAAGACAAAAACCTATACGCTGGAAGTCATTGGTATTGTATATGTCTATCCCTTCAATATCACGGGCACCTTGGAGCAGACCGATTGGTCTGAAATCGCTCTGTGTTCTCAGTTCGGACAGGCCAAGAATTATTTCTCCGTGGGCGATCAGAAGACCGTCAGCATTAACAGTACGAACTACAAGGTTCAGATTATCGGCTTTGACCACGATCAGTTGACTTCTGGTGGAATGGCTGGTATCACCTTCCAGCTTGTGGACTGCCTCAATCAGACCGCTCAGATGAACAGTTCTAACACGAACGCCGGTGGCTGGAACAATTCTGCCATGCGTACTCGAATGAGTACCTACCTGAGTCAGTTACCCGCAGCTCTGCGAAATGTTATTAAGACGGTCAACAAGCGGACTTCCGCTGGCAATCAGTCCTCTTCTATCCAGACTACTCAGGACAAGTTGTTCCTGCTGTCTGAGATTGAGATTTTTGGTGCTACCACCTACTCTTTTGCTGGTGAAGGTACTCAGTATGAGTATTATGCCGCTGGCAACACCACAATCAAAAAGGTCAATGGTTCTGCGAACGCCTGGTGGGAGCGTTCGCCTTATAGCGGCAACACCGGCGGTTTCTGCACTGTGGACGGCTCGGGTGGCGCCAGCTATCACGGCGCCAGCAACTCGTATGGTGTGTCCTTCGGCTTCTGCGTTTAATCTGTCATCCACAAAAATCCCGCCCCGGAAGGGGCGGTGTAGGAGGGTAAAATGTCAGTCCCCAAATTTATGCGGGGAGAAAGTAATGTGCAGTTCATTGAAACCGCAAGACGCTTAGAACTTCACGCTTTCTCCGTAGTCACGAAAGCACCGAAACGGTACGGCCCATACCTTCTCTATCCGATTATGCACCTGTGTTCTACGGTTCATGACGAGGTGAGAGCGGCCAACAACATCTACCCCACAAACAAGCATGAAGCACAAATGCGCCGGGACTGTCTTACCAGAGCCAATATTGCCCTGCAAAACCTCAGTCCGAAGTTAGCCCTTCTCTATGACGCTATTCTCCAAAACCCAGAAAAGTACCCTTGGATTGACCACGCTATTCAGGAGTTCGGAGAGTATATCGTAGATGAAGCCAAGCTGATTTCCAGTGTGAAGAAATCTGATCGGAAAAGGTATAAAGACCTTCCTGATTAGTTTTCTCTAATATGGGTCAAGTCCTGTTAAACCTTGCCTGTTCTGCGAACAACTGGTGGGAGCGTTCGCCTAATAGCGACAACACCAACAATTTCTGCAATGTGAACAACTCGGGTAACGCCAACAATAACAACGCCAGCAACTCGAATGGTGTGTCCTTCGGACTCTGCAACTTCATATAGGTCAGTCGTAGTAACCCCATTGGGTGAAATCAGTACCTTTTGCAGAGGGAGGACTTGTACCCTGCCTATGGGCTAAAACTTCCGGGCACATCGTTTGAAATGCGCCCACCCCGAAAGGGGCACTCCGATGTAATCAGCCGGACGCTTCTTGCATGGTGAGTGATGTATGGTAACTCATTTCATGGCTGGTATTACTACGCAGTTAGAACCCGTACCCCACAATCATACTGTACGGAGGGAAATCTTTTTCATGACCAGTGCGGAGAGAAAAGAAATCCGTTATCAAAGAAGAAAGGCCAAACGGGAAGAGGCTCGTAGAAAGCGAAGTATGGCCTGTGGAGATTTTGAAGAGGTCTTTTCTTTCCGACACCTATATCTCTCGGGAAAGAAGTGCTGTAAAGGTGTTTACTGGAAATCTTCTACACAACGCTATATCGGCAATATCATCCCGAACATTGCCCTGACAGCGAGATCGCTGAACGAGGGTAATTTCTATCACCGTGGCTTCCATGAGTTTACCATCATGGAGCGTGGTAAGAAACGGTATATCCGCTCTGTCCATATCACAGAACGGGCCGTGCAAAAGTGCCTGTGTGATTACTGCATTGTCCCGATCTATTCATCCTCTTTCATCTATGACAACTCGGCCAGTCTGAAACACCGTGGCATGGACTTCGCTCTGCGGCGTATGATCTGCCACTTACAAAAGCACTATCGGAAACATGGTCTGGCCGGTGGCATTCTGATTTTTGACTTCAAGAGTTATTTCGATGAAGCACCACACGGCCCTTTAGCTGCGGAAGCAAAGCGGCGGCTCCATGATGACCATGTGCGTTCCCTGCATGACAGCTTCATTGCGGATTTTGGGTCGGTGGGCTTAGGGCTTGGAAGTCAAATCTCTCAGACAAATGCCCTGCTTCTTCCAAGTCCGATTGACCACTATTTCAAGGAAATACTTCGGATTAAAGGCTACGCCCGGTACATGGACGATGGGTATGCTATTCATGAGGACATTGATTTTCTCAGAACCGAAGGAATGTTTGGGCTGGAAGAGATGACCCGGAAGTTAGGTCTGCGGCTAAATTGGAAAAAAACTCGGGTTATTCCGCTGGCTGATTTCTACCGGTGGTTGAAGACCAAATTCATTCTCACCTCGAGCGGCAAGGTCATTTTGAAGATGAACCCTGACTCTACCAAGATCATTCGGCGTAAGCTGCGAACCTTTCATGGAAAGTGGGAAAGAGGTGAGATGACGGTTGCGGACATTCGGAGTTCCGTAGAGAGTTATCACGGGCACATGAAGCGAGGAAACAGTTTTAAGGTGCGAGAGAACACCAATCAGTATTTCAAATTCATGTTCGGCTTCTATCCGAACAAGAAAGGCTGGGAAAGAAATGTATCGAATTCTCAAAGATGGAATACCTCTGGCAACGGTGACAACCCCTGTGTGGGTCAGAATGCAGAACAACGGGTGCTACGGCCTATGCACAGAGGAACAGGCACACGGCATTGTGATCGAGGGGTCTGTGTACCACATTGAGGGTAGGAGCGAACTGGAAGGGAAGGAAACCGTGAGCGTGACCACGATCAGCGAGGTTGCCTACCAGAAGGAACAGGAAGCCATTATCAAGGCCAAGGCGGAACAGGCCGATGTGGACGCTATTGCGGCGGCTATCGAGAGGGGGTTATCTCTGTGAATGAGAGAATGTTGAACGCACTGTCCAGTGCAATTTATATGTCCCGGCTCATGCTGGAAGGGAAACAGGTTGAGGACGATGACCAGAAGATCAGGGCTTCCGGGCTTTACCTCGATTGGGTGAAGGGAAATCACACTGTCGGAGAAATTTTCAACACCCATGCCGGGGACGGCCTTGGCTCTGAATGGGAGCAGACCTGGGAGTGTTTTCAGGCTTACGACAATGCGGTGTACCCGGACATTGTTCCCGGAAATGCCGCATGGTACACCTTCAACCGGCCTCTGCATGGCAAAAGCCCGGACACGGCCCGTCCCTATGTTCCTGTCCAGGGCGCACATGATATGTACCGCCAGGGAGAGTTTATGGTATGGACGGACGGGAATATCTACGAGTGTATTGACCCGAATGGGACTGCTTATAGCCCCGGAGATTACGCCGCAGCTTGGCAGAAGTGGGAGGGCTGATAATGGAGGCTATCATTGTCGCACTTGTTTCTGGTGGGATTACTCTGGTGGGAGTCTTGATCGCCAACAGTAAAACTCAGGCCGTTATGGACACCAAACTGGAAGAGTTGACCCGTGAAGTCCGGGAACACAACAATTTTGCCAAGCGAATGCCCGTAGTAGAGGAACAAATCAAAGTCATCAATCATCGGATTTCTGACTTAGAAGAGTTCCATAAGCCGGATTGACTGAAATGATTTAGTGTACCCACAAAATAATTTTAGTGTATCTTAGTGAGTTTAGTGATAAATCTAAGGCTTTTGCAGAAAAGTCCTCTATATAGAGCGTTCTATAAGAGGGTTTATACACGAAAAATGAAAAATGGGCGGCAAAATTGCCCTTAATCCCTTGTGGCGCAAGGGTTTTCGGTAGTGGGAGATTTATCACTAAAATACTCACTAAAATTGGAAAGGAGAACATTATGGAAAACATCATCAAGCGTCTGTCCACTCTGCTGTCCGTCAAGAGTCTGGTGACACTGGCTCTTACCGCTGTGTTTGCGTACATGGCGTGTACCAATCAGATCAGTCAGGACTTCATGACCATCTATGCGGTCATCATTGCGTTCTACTTCGGCACTCAGAGCCAGCGCACACAAGACCTTCTGGACAGTGCAGGGAAGGAGGAATAATCCATGATGAAAGCAACTGAATTGGTCAGCAAGGCCATTGACATTGCGAAGAACTACAAGACGCTGTATGTCATGGGGTGCTTCGGTGCCCCCATGACTGCGGCCAATAAGAAGCGGTACACCACCAATCACTCCTACAACAAAGCTGCGGCTCGGGTCAAAATGATTAACGCCGCTTCTGAGGACACCTTTGGTTTTGACTGTGTGTGTCTTATCAAGGGTATCTTATGGGGCTGGAATGGCGATAAGAACGCCACCTATGGCGGTGCCAAGTATGCCTCCAACAATGTCCCCGATCTTGGGGCAGACAGCATGATTAAGAAGTGTCCTGACGCTTCTACCACCGGCTGGGACAGTATGGAGGTCGGTGAGGTGGTGTGGACTACCGGCCATATCGGTATCTACATCGGTGACGGTCTGGCTGTCGAGTGTACGCCCAAGTGGAAGAACTGTGTGCAGATCACCGCTGTTGCCAATATCGGCTCCAAGAGCGGCTACAACGCCCGGACATGGAAGAAGCATGGTCATATCCCCTATGTGGAGTACAGCGGCAAGACGGAGGCTCCTGCGTCCGATAAAGACACTCCTTCTACTCCTGCTTCCGGTAAGGAGGTCAAGGCTACCGGTGTGGCTACCGGCTTTGACAAATCTCTGGCCGGGACTTATATCGTGACCGCCGCAAGCGGCCTGAATGTGCGGAATGCAGCTGGCACGAACAACAAAGTTCTGGTGGCTATCCCCAAGGGTACTAAGGTTCAGAACTACGGTTACTACACTCTGGTAGGCGGCGTGAAGTGGCTGTATGTGAAGTTTACCTATAACGGCGTGACCTATATCGGATTTGCGTCTGCGTCCTACTTGAAGAAGTGAGGTTGAGATCATGAGCGGCAAGCGAGTAGCCAAGAAGCCGAAGAAGAAAATCAAGAAGAGAACGCTCTTCACGGTTTTCTCTATGTTCAATCTGTTCTGGTACACCGTGGCCGTTCTGGTTGCCAATTTCCACGACCACATGATTTCCTCAGAATTGACCGTGGCATGGTTCTCAGCGTGGACGGTGGAATTGGCCCTGTTGTTTGGTATCAAGATCAAGGACAAGTCTTCTTCTGAGGATGACGCTGTGGGGTGATAGAATGCAAGTGCTGACAGACCTGACATTGGACAAGCTGATAAATCTGTATGTCGGTATCGTGACCCACGATAAGAAGCAGCTCATTGAATGGGATGACCACCGGAGAACCCCTCTCTATGAGTTGAAGAAGAGAACTTTGGCTCAGGACACTATGATACTTGGGGCACTTCGATGTGCCAAGGCCAACGGATTTACCGGCGAAGAGGGTTGACCCTATTGAAGAGTCGAACTTTTTCGATGGAGAGTCGAACCCCAAAATAGGCAAAAAGAGAACACTCCCTGCCATTTACGGCAAGGAGTGTCTTTTTGTTTGAACGAAAATTGTCCCCCACACAAAGCAGGGTTCGGATTTGCGTTCAATGGTGGAGGCGGCGGGAGTCGAACCCGCGTCCGAAAGCGCTTGAACAGGACTTTCTCCGGGCGCAGTCAGGATCTAAGCATTCCCTCCGCGTAAGGACACCTGACAGACCTTACGTTTCAGTAGAGTCATGATGCGTGGGCGGGTCAACTCTTTCCCGCCTCACGGACGCCGCGTTCACGACGCCTTCCCCGGCCCGCGGCCGCTCCGGTTCAGACGGCTGCCTTAATTAGGCAGCGACAGCAACAGTGTTGTTGTTCTTTAATTTATAAGTTGCCCGTTTTATGGAGACCAGGCGCCTCCGCCCGCTTATCCTGCCTCCACACCCCCGTCGAAACCGGTACGCCCCCGTGTGAGCGGTGTGAACGGCGTTCCCTTCACACCGCGAACGGAATGCTTGCTTCTTTAGGTCTGCGAAAGCAAATGAAAAATGTCTTAGTGCTTCTCCGGCGCGGGATACTCCACGCCCTGCGTGTCCACGCGAATGGACTTGATGGTCTGCGGCTTCTTCGGCTTATCCGTGAACATATCACGGTTGACGCGGGAGATGTCCACCGCGGCCTGCGCGTTGTCCGTGATCTTGCCGAACGCGGCATACTGCCCGTCGAGGTGCGGCGCATCCGCGACCATGATGAAGAACTGACTGCCGGCGCTGTTGGGCGCCATCGTGCGCGCCATCGAGAGCACGCCCAGCGTATGCTTGAGGTCGTTCTTGTGACCGTTGGCGGAAAATTCGCCGTCGATCTCATAGCCCGGGCCGCCCATGCCGTTGCCCTGCGGGCAGCCGCCCTGGATCATGAAGCCGGGGATGACGCGGTGGAAAATGAGGCCGTCATAAAAGCCAGAATTTGCCAGCGCGATGAAGTTGTTGACGGTGTTGGGGGCCAGCTCGGGATAGAGCTCGCCGGTCATCACCGCACCGCTCTCCATCTCGATGGTCACAATGGGATGGGACATATTCGTTCTCCTTGTCTCGCGCCGCGGCGCGTTCGGTTTTTTATTTCACGAGCAGGCCGACGCCGTGCTCGCTGAGATACTGCAATAGGATGGCGCTGTTTTCCTGATTGTCCTCAAAGCGGGCAAGCGTCCGGCCATCCTGTCCGACCAGCCTGCGGCCGTTCGTCCCGATGGTCATGCCCGCAATGTCCGCCAGGCGGAAGGCGCGGGACCTGCCGAAGGTCGGCAGGTAGCTGAACACGCCGCCCTCGACCACCAGCCTGCGCCGGACAAGAAAGATTAGGAACACGCCGAACACCGCAAAAACGAGCGCGAAAGCGGAAAAGCCCACCGTCTCGGCAAGCGACCAGCCCTCTGGCTCGTCGATCGAGCTGCCGATCACACCGGCAAGCAGGGCGGTAAAGAAAACGGCGATCAGCACACCCACGATACGCACCGTCACCCTGACCCACTTCTTATCCCGCACGGTGAAGCTCTGCGGCACGGCAAAGCCCGCCGCGGCGTTCGCCTGCGCCGTCTGCGCGGCGGAGGAAGCCAGCCCGTTCTGCGCGGTGTGCGCGGCCATCTGCGCCGCGCGCTCCGGGTCGGTGTAGGCGAGGACCTTCTGCTTCACGCACACCACGCCCAGCACGCCGATGACCATGCCCATGAGCATGGACGGTGCCATGATGCCCCAGTTCTCCGGCATGAGAATGGATTCCCACGCCAGCTGCGCGACCGGGGTGCCGTACCACGCAGCGTCCGCCTGCCATTCGGGATCGGAGCAGAGGACGTACATCCACGAGGCGATCTCCGCGGCAAAGAGCGCGAGGAGCGAGCAGACGATCACCGTCGCCATGGCAAAGCGTGTGGAGCGGCGGCCCTTGAACAGGCGGTAGCCCCAGCAGGCTGCGACGCCCACCAGGAAGCCCAGCCAGCCGACGAAGAAGTCGGCAAAGGTGCTCGTCAGGAACCAGGGGACCGCGCCCACGAGCGCGCCGAACAGCGCGCCGAGGATGCCGGTCAGGGCGCTGCCGCGCGGCGGCTCCTCGAGCTCGCAGGACACGGCAACCTTCGGCTGCGCGTCCGCCGGAATAAAATCGGCGGGGTCAAAGCGGCCGTTTTCTCTCTCTTCGTTCATCGCTTCGCTTCTCCGTTTTTATCGGTAGTTTTTCATGTGGCGGTCGATCTCGCGCTTTGCGTCGCGCTGCGCGGATGCCTCGCGCTTGTCGTAGTTCTTCTTTCCCTTGCACACGCCCAGCTCGACCTTCACGCGCGCGTCCTTGAAATAGACCGAGAGTGGAATGAGGGCGTAGCCGTCCTGCTTGACGAACGCGTGGAGCTTGTTGATCTCACGCTTGTGCAGCAGCAGCCTCTTGGGGCGGTCGGGATCGTGGTTGAAGATGTTGCCCTTGTCGTAGGGCGAGATGTGCATGTTGTACACCATCAGCTCGCCCTCTTTCGTCACGGCGCAATAGCTGTCCTTCAGGTTCAGCTGTCCGCCCCGGATGGACTTGACCTCGGTGCCTGCCAACTCGATACCGGCCTCGTACCGCTCCTCCACGAAGTAATCGTGAAAGGCCT
>OJNX01000119.1_pt1 | contig 52586 bp, 56 predicted proteins | sample 1598021 | NCBI WGS metagenome assembly OJNX01 (sample SAMN01915227, study PRJEB22387) | human gut metagenome | isolation source: stool | host: Homo sapiens | place: USA | reverse complement strand
TCCCGGAGCGGGAGACGCTCAGGACGTTGCCGTAGCCCTTGTGGCCGTCGAAGTGCGTGGCGGCCCGGGCGGCGAACAGTATGAGCTCATGCTGCGAGCGCCAGCCGACGCCCATGCCCGGCGTGCCCTTGTCCCACACGAGCTCCGACTTGACGCCGAAGCCAGCGGCCTCGACGAGGTCGAACAGGTACACCCACATTCTCCAGTCGGTGAAGATGTAGGCATACAGGCACGGGATGTCGGTCAGGGCTGCCCGGATCAGGTTTTGATAACCCCGGGTGCTGAGGATGTCGTTGGCGATCTTCGGGGTCTTTCCGTCCTTGTGCTCGGTGCCGATGCTGCCGGTCGACTTCTGCGCCTCCTTCTGGCCGCCGGAGCAGTAGGGCGGGTCGGTCAGAAGGATCTCGGGTTTTGCCCCATCCAGCAGCAGGGCGCGATCCTCCGGGTGCGTGCAATCGCCGCAGAGGACGCGGTGCCGGCCGAGGATCCACAGGTCGCCGTACTTGGTGACGGGCTCGGCCGGTGGCGGGATCTCAGCGTCAGGGTCGCCTTTTGGCTCCTCGGTGTGCAGCGCCTCGGACAGGGCCGTCACGATGTTCCCGTAGTCCTCCTCGGTGTAGCCGGAGAGCATGAACGGGATCTCACCGGTGTCGAGGTCGGCGAACACTTCCGCGAGCAACCTGTTGTCGGTTGTGGCGAGCTCGGCGATGCGGTTGTCAGCCGTCAGGTCGGCCAGTTCCTCAGCTTCGCTGGCGTAGTCCTGATAGTCGACCGGCACCTCTGTCATGTCGCCCAGCTCGGCGGCCATCATGCGGCCGTGGCCCTTAACGATGAAGCCGCTGCGCTTGCTGACGGTGATAGGCCCGCGCCAGCCGGTTGCTCGGATGATAGAGGCGAGGAGCTTGATTTGCTCCGATGGGTGTTGGTTCGGGTTTTTGGGGTTTGGTTGCAGATCCTTCAGCGAGACGATGGCGTCGTGGGCACAGAACACAGGGACGCCGGCGGCGTATGCTTTAGGCTGCGCGGTGGTGATGTACTCAGCCAGCTCGGGGCTGGCCTGCGGTTGCGGTTTCTCCTTTGCCATAGTGTCACCAGCCGATCTCTATGATTTTCCAGTATTGGAGCACGGACATCATCGAGTAGTATGGGCAGCGCAGCAGTCCTTCCTCGGTTCTCACAACGACCGTCCTGTGCCCGTTGCCTCTGCTGATGAAGATGCGGTAGTGTCGGCCGTTCTTGAAGCCCATGCTCCCGTCCTCGCCTGTGTAAATGGCGCGCACTCTGAGGGGCGGGTTGCAGCGCAGCTCCTTCTCCAGTATTTTGCAAAGCTCGTGTCTATTCACGGCTTGTTCCTCCTTTCTTGAAACGGCCAGCCTGCGGACAGGTGGCCCAGTGAGGCCGGTATCCGGCGTCGGTGGCATCGGCCCCGGGGACGATCTCGCAGCTCACGACCTCGCCCCTGTTGGTGACGACCTTGTCCTTGCCGTTTGGCGTGGCCTTGTAGTAGACCGGCGCCGGGTCGCAGGGCATAGCCTTCCCGGCTGGCGTCTTGATCCAGACGATGGGGGCGCCGCAGCCGCGGCAGGTTGCCTTATTCATCCGGGGCACCTCCTTCCTCCTTCGCTACGCGCAGCACCTCGTCTGCGGCCTCGTGCTCCTGCTCGCACAGCCAGCGCCGGAGCTTCGACTCCTTCCAGCTATTGATCCGGGCCAACAGCCTGCGCAGTTTGTCCTCCTCGATCTCGTCGGTGCTGCGGGCAAATATGAGTCGGAGTTGGTCAAGCATAATCTGGACGTCCGCGATCTCCTCGACCACATTCTCGACGGCTGCGCCCATCTCGGCCCCAGCTTGCGCTCGCTTCACTTTGCAGATGGCCTTGGTCAGCTCGGACATCTCCTCGACGGCCATGTCGATCTGAGCCGTCTCCCCGAAATGCTGGATGGCTCGGGCCATAATGTTCCGGCGTTCTCTTTCGTCCATCATCTGCGCCCGGCCCTCCTTTCTTCCTGCTTGAAGAAGGCAACCCGCTGCTTCAGCTCGAGGTCGGTCTCCCCGGGTTGGCGCTCGAGGCCGTAGCGGCGGGCCTGCTCGTCAATGCCGAGGCTGTGCGCCTGCTGGCGCTGTTTTTCCTCGGCCTGCTTGATAGCCTCTTTCACGAGGACGACGATCAGGACGACCAGAAACGCGGCGAGGACGATGGCCGTTGGGATCCAGATAGGGGAGAGCACCCACAGCCAGCTCCAGTCAATGAAGCCAGTGAGCTTCAGGACGATGAAGGCGATGGCGAGCAGCCCGCAGAAGCCGATCCCGCCGCCGGCGCCGTTGTTGTTTCTATTCTCATTCATGGTCTTTTTCCTCCTTCTGGTTTTCCGGGCGCATGGGGCACCACTTCGGCGACGTCTTGATCGCTGGCTTTCTCTCGCCCGGTGGGGTGTAGCCGATGAAGGCGGCCAGCCGGGAGCTGCGCGGGCATACTCTGTTGAACGTCTGGAAGGCGTCGGGGTGTACGCACATACAGTCCCCGCGCGGCCCCTTCAGGTGGCTGTTGTTCCCGGTCACTTTCGCGTAGCTCGTCACCCGCATGAAATGGCATGAGCGGCAGGTTGGTCTCTCTTTCGTCTTCCAGACCTCCCACCTCTGAGCGCGCAAGCGGTGCAGGCCGCACGGAGCTCCGGCTTCGCTGCGAGCGCCTGACGAGCGATCTCGGTCTCCCAGCACTCGGCCCCCGCACACGGGGCAGGTGGTGAGCGTCCAGTCGTCCCGGCCCGGATCCGGGATATTGTCACGCAGCGGCATGGCAAGGATCCCGCCGTCTCCTGCCTCATGAGGGACGAGCACGCCCGGATCGTCGTCGGGGATCATGGTGTTGAGGATCTCGTCGTACTTGTCGCCGATGGCCTTCTCAGCTGCCTTCCATGCCTCGCCGTGGTCTCTGTCCTCTGGCGTGGCGACATGGGCCAGCTCGTGGGCCAGCAGTTCAGGGGCGGCGCTGATGGGCGCCTCGGCCGAGATGCAGACGATAGGCGTACTGTTGTCGTCGGGGAAGATGGTCAGGCCGAAGGCTCTGTTGCCCGACTCGTCGCACAGATCGGGGACGAACTGCGCATGGTAGTCGATGCCGGGATAGAGCTCAGCGAAGGCCCGGGCCACGATTGCCGACGGGTCGTTCATGTACGGCGACGCCATGGGGCCGATCTGCTCGTACTGCTTCAGGGCCGTGTAGGTCTGGCGCAGGGCGGCCCGGATCTCGTCTTTCTTGAAGCCGTTGAGGGTCGGCCCGTTGAGGACGAGGTCGAGCAGCTTGTCGCTCCAGTCCTCCAGCAGGTGCGTCTCTCCCATATAGCGGGCAGCGCCGGGGTCGGCGTCGACCTTCTCACGGGTGAGGGTCTTGTAGTCTTTCATGTGTCGGCTCCTTTCTGAATGACCGAGCGGGCCGCAGCCCGCCCGGCCGATGTCTTACTGCATGATGACGACCTTGCCAGCTTGGATCAGGTCGGCGAGGTTTGCGTTGAAATAGTCCGCGATGTTCTTCTTGGCCTCCAGCTTCCAGATCCCACCATCAGCCTCGAAAAAGCCGATCCCCTCGTCAGGATCCACGCGCAGCAGGAACTCGCTCTCGGGTTGCTCGACCTCGAGGAAGGTGCGGAAGGGGCGCAACAGGACGCGAGGCTTTACCTCGACCAGAGCATTGAGAGCCACGCCCTGCCGGGCTTCGACGGTCTGCGTGACGCCGTTGTCGTTTGTGCTGACGCTTTTCTCGTCGGTCATCCGGCTCAGCAGGTCGAGCAGGTACGCTGTGCCCTCGTTGGGGATGAACAGGCTGCGCAGCTCGATCAGGGCGACCTCACGGCCGCGGAAGCCTGTGCGGATGCCGGGGGCGTCAGCCTCGGCGTGGTAGAGTATATTGCGGGAGAAGTCGGGCAGGTATGTGGTCATGACCTCGACGCTCTTGTAGCTTTTGGCCTGCACCATGATGGTCGTGCCGACCTTCTCCAGCTCGGTGCGGATCAGCTTGCAGATGCCGTCCAGACCGCTGACGCTAATGGCCTCGGGGCGGTCGACGTGGGGCGGGATGCGGGTGAGGTGGCCGTCGGTGTAGGTCTGGCCGCCGATCTCGAAGGTCTTGGTCTCCTTCAGGGCGACGATCTTGTCGATCATTTTTGCGAGCATGGTGTTTTCCTCCTTGTGTGTGAATATTTATGCGGTTATGCGTGAGTGACGAGCTTGAGGAGTTTCGGCTGCTCCTGCTGCGTCCCGTCCATGTTCAGTTGCCCGGGCACCTGCGGCACCATCTCGGCAACGACGAGCTCGCCGTTGCCGTCTCCGGTGACATAGAGCGAGGTGGCGACCGGGTTGGTGGCCGCGAGGGTGCTCTTGGCCGTTACCGAGACTTGGATCTGCCGGCGTTCGTCGTCCGGCGTCAGCTCGATGGTGAGGGTGATCTTGCGCTTGGCGGTGGCCTTGGTGTTGGGGTCAAGGATGTTCTGGATCACCTTGTCCATCTCATAGTCGACGCGCTCCTCGAAGGCTCCGCGGGCCATGCGCATGATGCTGTCACGGTTGTTGGTTTCGTTCATCTGGTTTCTCTCCTTCCTGTCATGCCCCGGGGCCGAGGAGCGTCATCTGCTCCGGCCCGGTGGCGGGATTGTCGGCCGACGCGGCCGCGGTCTGGTCTGCCGCTGCGGGCTGCGCCCGGGCCCACACGGCCTCGGTGGCGTCCGAGCGGGTGGCCTTCCTGCGGCCGACCGTTTTGAGGATCCCCATCTGCTTCATCTCGGTGAGGCGTGGGGCCACATAGTTGCGGTTGAAGTACGGGATCTCGCCGGCGGCGACGAGCTCCTCGGTGATCTCGCTGGCGGTCATCTGCCTGACGCCGAGCGTCTCGAGGATCAGCCGGCAGCGTTTCTCCCTTTTCGGGAGGACGGCGTCATAGCTCTGGCGCCGGGTTTCCTTCGTTGTTCTGTCCATCGGTTTCCTCCTTTCTGGAGCCGGGTGTCGGGGCTTCGTCTCCCCATGCGTCCCATCCGGGAGCGGCCTCTCGGGCAAAAAGCTCGATCCGGGGCAGGTCGCCCATCAGCTCGACGATCCTGTCGCGGGTTTCGGCCGGCTTTCGGCTGTGCTGCTGTATGGGCGAGAGGATGACGCTGTGCACTCTGGCGCTCATGCGCTTCGGTTTGCCCTTCACAGCGAGCAGGCAGATCTCTGAGTTGCTGCGCGTCCAGTTGCCGAGACCCCAAAACAGGCCGGCGCCGGTTTTGTTCTGTTTTACCCAGTTGAAGGCGACGGTCTTGTAGGTGAAGCCCCACGCCTCGATCACCTCGAGGGCTTCGCGCAGCATGGGGAAGGTCGCCCACATAAAGAGGGCGCAGTCGCTGTCAGCAATACCCCCCCCCGCAGCTCCGACGCCCATTTTCTTGAGCTGGTCGACGGTCATGGTGCCGTAGTGCTTCGAGGCGGCCGCCCGGGTGCCCCTGTTCTGGTAGCTCCACGGCGGGTCGGCGTAGATGATGCTGTACTTCTTGTCGGGGAGCGGGATCATGGTTGCACCTCCCCGGCGATGATGGTGCTCGGCTGCTCTCGGATCATCTGCTTCAGGCGCTCGAGCTCCTCGGGGCTTAGGTCTTTCACGGTGATGACCTCCGGCGGCAGCTTGTCGAGGAACTTCACGAAGCCGGCCACGACCGGCACCTTGTAGGGCAACAGCTCGTCGCGGGTCATATACTTGCGGCCGTAGGTGGCGGCCATATCACGCCAGACGGGCCACGGGACGCGGAAGCACTCGGTCATGCTCATGGACACGAGGACGAAGGCGACGGCTCCGAGCTTGTGGTGGTGTTCGAGGTCGTCCCTCTGCTCCTTGGTCAGCCGTTTGAACTCGATGCGGTCGTCGTCGGTGTGCTTGGCCTCGAACACGACGGCCCGGCCTCCCTTTAGGGTGCCCTTGTAGTCCGGCTGAGCCTGCTTGGTGTAGCAGGCGAGGAACTGGCCCTTGTAGTTTTTCGGCCCGAGGGGTTTCATGGGCTCCGGCGTCTTTTCAATCTTGGCGAGCCCCCGGTCGAGGTAGTAATCACAGGAGCCGGAGATCATCGCCTCGAAGTAGCTGCCGGCGAGCCGGGCCTGCTTTCCACGGATTTGCGCCCGGATGTGCTTCTCGGCCTCGTAGGGTGTCGGGTCGTTGTATCCCTCGGCGTTTTTCTTGGGATTGTCTGCCATGGCGATCACCATCCGATCTCGATGTCGGTGCCGGGATCCATGCGCAGGCGGTCGGCGAGGTCGAGGATGATGCCGCCGTCCAGCTTGACGGTGATGGGCCCGTGGTCGAGGTGCTGGTTGCAGACCGCCATCGCCTTGAAGACGGGCAGGTGCAGGGTGACGCTGCCGATCTCCGGCTTCTCGTCCTTCTGGCCGTCGTCAGCAGTCTCGCCCCCGGTGCCGGTGATGCGCTCGTAGCCGTTGTGCACGGGGATCCCGCGCTCCCGGGCCAGCTCGATCTCGGCGGCCATGCCGGCGGTCGGGCAGTCGAGGCCGAAGGCCCACAGCTCGTCGCACATGAGCACCAGCTCACGGCCGATGCTCAAGCCCAGCTCGCGCTCAGCCGGGATGGTGTCGTCCATGAACTGCGTGAGGTAGATGTGCGGGGTGACAGGGATGCAGCCGCACTCCACGGCGGCCCGGCTGAACTCCTTGGCCCTCTGGATGTTGTTCTCGTAGTCCCCGCGGCACGGGGAGCAGATGTAAACCTTTTTCATGTGGTTATGTCCTCCTATCTCTGGCGCCAGCTCTGGCCGGTGAGGGTGATGGCCCTGCACATTTCCATGAGCCGGTCAATGGTGGCCCGGGCGGTCATGGCGTCCCGCGTCTCTCGCGGTGTCATGCGCTCGATCAGGGCCTCGGTGTCGTAGTTGGTGGTTACTATGGTCGGCAGGTATGCCTCATAGCGCCCGTTGATGATGTTGTAGACCGTGGAGATCGCCCACTCGGTCGGCGGTTCCTTTCCGATGTCGTCAATGACGAGCAGCGGGACGGTCTTGTAGATCTTCAGGACGCTGCCCTCGTCGGCGTCGCGCTTGGAGAACGTGCGCTTGATGCGCTCCAGCAGGTCGATCATGGTCATGCAGACGACCGGCCGGCCCTGCGCGATCAGGTGGTTGGCGATGGCTGCGGCGAGGTGCGTCTTGCCTGTGCCCGGCGGGCCTGCGATAAATAGGCCGTTTCGGCCGGGCTCTGGAGCTCCGGGCCGCGGCAGCAGGTTGTCGAAGCTGTCGGCATACCTGCGAGCCGCTGCGGCTGCGCGCCGGTTGTCGTCGGTGATCTGGAAGGTGTCGAAGGTGCGCCGCAGGAAGCGGTCGCCCATTCCCGACTCGCCGACGATGCGGCTAATTCGTTCCCGCATTTTGCGCTCGGCTTCGGCTTTGCGCTGTGCTTCCTCCTCTGCGGCCTTTGCGGCCTGTTCCTCCTCGTAGGCTTTCACAGCCTGTGGGCAGGTGCACCTCTCGGCCCCGTATGGCGGCCAGATGATGCGGTCGCCGAACTTGAAGCCCTTGTGGTAGCGCATGGCCCCGCAGAACTCGCAGGGGACAGGGGCGGGGGTGTCCGGCAGATCGGCAGCGCGCTCGTCGTTGCTCCAGATCCAGCGGTCTCCGTCGTCACTGGTCTCCGTCGTCTGCCGGCTTGAAACCCTTGCCCCAGTCTCGGCCTGCGTCTGCATCCCGCTGAGGATCTCGTTGATCGCCTTCATCCGCGCTCACCTCCTCGCCGTTCTCCCAGTAGCCGCCGTTGAGCCATGTGGCCGGGTTGGGAATATAGCGGCCATTGTCCCGGCGCCACTGTTCGGAGTGCTTCTGCGTGTCGACGGCCTGCATGATGGTCTCGTGCAGCTCGGCCGTCGGCTTGATCTTCCTCCACGCCTTGAGGGCGTACTGCTTGCCGACTTTCTTGGGGTAGGCGTTCCAGAACTCGTCAAACCTGACCTCGACGGGCGACTTCTTCCCCGCGTCATCCCCCTCGGCTGAGGGGGTAGGGGGTGTCACTCTCCCTTTCTTTTCTCTACTCTGGTCTACTCTACTCTTGCCGCCGGTCGTTGGCGTGGCGTCCGGCGGTTGTCCTGCGGTCGGTGTGTGGTCGTCTGGTGTATCGTCCGAGGAAGATGCAGCAGCAGCACGGCGGCGGGCCGACCGTTCTTTTTCTGCCTGCCGTTGGTCGATCAGCTTGCCTGCGTACTCATACCAGTCGTGGATCTCGAGGGCTCCATCCTCGTTTTCGTCGATCCATCCGGCCCGGATCAGCGTCTCGGCCAACTTTTCGGGCTCTCTGTCCCATTGTGCCGCCCGGGCAATCATGCGCGGGGTGATGCCGGTGAGGTCGCCCTTCGGGGCATTATCGAGAGCCCATAGCCAGAAGGACACGAGCAGCCCCATCATGTGCGGCGGGGTGATCTCGAGCTCGTCGGCTGCGTCAAAGAGCTTGCGGTGGTCTTTTAGGGTCTGGTGCACTTGAAGCCATGCCACGGTCGTCACCTCCTTCTATGCGGTCGCGTGTATTTGGCTTGTTTTTGGGCGGCCGCCGGTCGCCCGGCGGTCGTTTAGAACGGCAGGTCTCCATTGTCGTCCACCTCGGTGAAGTCGCTGGAGCTGTCCGGGTAGTCAGCGAAGTCGCCGCCGCCCTAATGTGCGCTTCCTGCTCCGTCCTTCTTGCTGTCGCAGAAGTGGACAGAGGAGACGGTGATCTCGGTGGCCTTTCGGTGGTTGCCGTCCTTGTCCTCATAGTTGCGGCTGGTGAGCTCGCCCTCCACAAGGACGAGCCTGCCCTTGCTGAGGTACTTACTGACGAACTCAGCCTGCGCACGCCACGCGACGCAGTCGATGAAGTTGGTGATCTTCTGGCCGTCCTTGGTCTTGCGGCCGGTGTCGCTGGCGAGCCGGAAACTGGTGATCGCCACGCCGCTTGGTGTGCGTCTGAGCTCGGGGTCTGCCGTCAGCCGCCCTTGCAGTCCTGTGTGGTTATACATCAGCCTTGTCCTCCTTGCTGGTTATGCTGCGCGGCAGCAGCGTCGAGAGAGTTGCAGATCTCGTCGTACTCCTGCCGGGTCAATGTGGCTGGATCCTGCTTCTTGTACTTTTCGAGGATCCGGGCGTTGGTGCGTTCCTTGGTCATGCCGGCCGCCTCTGCCTTCTTGTAGAGCCGGCTGAGCTGTGCCTCAGACAGACGACCGGAGCCCTGCCCCTGACGTTGCTGCCCCTGTCTGGAGCTGCCAGAGTTTCCCCCGGGCCCTTTGCCTTGCGCGCCGAAGTCGCTGTTGTCAGGGTCGTCCTCGCCTTGATCGACGGTGAACTTCTCGAACAGGTAATACTTGAGGGCGTAGGTGTGGGCGGCTCCCTTGGCCTTGGCCGGGTCGTCGTTCCAGCCGAGGGCGTGGACGGTGGCCTCCAGCGTCTCGTCGTCGTTATCGAGGTTTGTCCAGCGGATCGTCAGGTCGGCCTCATAGAGGAACATGAGCTTGTCGCCCTTGTAGGTCTTGGTCTGCATGGTGATCCAGTAGACAGGGTCGCCGTTCTCGGCGTGGCGGGTTGCCTCCTCGGCGATGACATCGAAGTCGACGCCGAGGGCGTTCATGATGGGGGTGATCTTCTCCCACACATCGTAAATCTTGGCGTACTTATAGCTGACGCCGTCGCTGTGCTGCTTCTTGACGATCTCCGGGCAGGCTTTTCGCATTTCGACGAGTTTCTGCCGAAGCGTCAGGCAGCGGGCCTCGACAGGAGGGGCCGCGGCAACGGCCGCCTCCTGCTTTTTGCTCTCAGTTGCCATGTGGTGCCTCCTTTAGATGTCGACCGTGAAGGTGTCCGGGGCGTCATAGGCTGTGACGCCCTCCACAATCTCGCCGGTGCTCTCGATAGTGGCGATCTCGCCGGTGTAGGTGAGCAGCTTCTTCAGCTCGCCCCACTTGGCCGACTCCTCGACCTTGACGAGGTTTCCGTAGCCGTTGGCCTTCAGCCACGGCACCAGCTTGGCGTCGTCCTGCTTGGCTTTGACGCCGCCCTTCTTGAGGGTCAGGGTGCCGGAGAGAAGGCGGTATTTCTCGGTCGTCTTGGTGGTCTTATGGGGCACGGTGTTGAAGAAGTCGGCGAGGCAGGAGGTCAGGAAGGCGGTGCCGTTCTCCATGCGCCGGCGGGCGGCCTCGACCTTCTCGTCGATGGCTGCCTTCTGCTGATCTGCCAGCTCCTTCAGGCGGTTGTACTCGCCGCGCTCCTCGGCGATCTTGCGGATGGCCCAGTCGGCGCAGCGATCGTCAGTGATGCGGAAGGGGGCGCGCTCGCCCTGATCCACGGTTCCGAGGTCGACCTGCTCCAGCTCGTCGAGGGTGACGGCCGGCAGCATCTCAGCCGGGGCCTTGGGGATCTCTGTCTGCTGTTCTGCGGCGATGGCCGCGGTGGTTTTATCGCTCATGCGGTTGCTCCTTTCTCTCTGTCTGTTTGGTCTTAAATGTCAGCATGACACCGCAGGTGACAGGCTCGACGTGCTCGAGCTCGACGGTGTGGCCGCTGCGCAGGCGCAGCACCTCGCCCAGCTTCATCTCGCTGATATGTCTCTTGTTCATTCGTTTGGGCTCCTCTCTTTGAAAAACCTGTGGCCGCCGCGCTCGATGACGAAGATCTGACTCTCGTGCCACTCACTCGTCACACGGGCCGGCGCGTAGAAGTAAAGGATCGGCTCGTTGATGTAGATCTCGCCGTCGTCGAAAACGGCAGAGACGGCGTCCTTGACGCTCTGCGTCGGATCCGGCCGCGCTCCCGCATAGCTGAGGGTCTCGAACACTTCAGGCGGGCGCTGGTCGAGCTTCTCGGCGGCATTGAGGATGCACTGAGCGACGAGCACCTGCCCCTCATAGCACTCGCCGCCCGCCTCTGCCATGACGACACGCTCGACGGTGTCGCGCTCGCTGGCGCTGAGAGGGTAGCGGGCCGGCGCTACGGTATACTCTGGCGTCTGCGTACTTCCTGCGGGCGTAGTGACGATGACCGCCGGCTTCTTTTCGGTGGTCGTCGAGAGATCCGCGATGCCGCTGCGATCTCCGGCGATGGCCGAGATAGCTGCACAGATGCCGGCCACAATGGCGGCAGCCGTCAGCATGACGGCCGCCTGCCTGATCCGGGCCTTGGCATGGCGCCGGCGGCGTGTTATACTTTGGGTGCGGGATCCGTGAGCTGGCTGGCTGTTGGATGTTCTCGCAGGGGTCGCCCGGTTGCAGCGGGCGGCCCTTTCTTTTGTTGCTTCCATGGTTTTCTCCCTTCACTGGCCCCGGGCTGCCATAACAGCCTCGCAGGCCGCGATAGTGTAATCGCTGAACGCGGTTTCTCTGACGGTGTCGGCGGTCAGCAGGACGAGGTACTCGTCGTTGTAGTAGTCGATCTCCGGGTTGCGCTCCCGGCAGAGGTCGAGCTTCCTGCGGGCGTAGGGCTCGGAGCGTTCCCACAGGTTGTCGGGGATCCAGTGGCCGAGGTGTTCCTCGACGCGCTCGCGCAGCTCCTCGCTCGTGATGGTGATGTCCGGGGCCATGTGCTTCACCTCCGTGACGTTTTGGCCGGGAGCGTCTGCTCAGGGCGGGTGATGGTCTTGTTGAAGCCCTGCGGCTCATAGCGCACGCCGGTGATCCGGCGGCCGCTGACGCCGTACTTCGGGTTGTAGCCGAACAGGTTGACGTAGTTGGCGAGATCGTCGCGCTCGTCGTCCATAGCCTTCAGCACCTCGAACAGGGCGAGCACATCGTCGATGGCCCGGTGGCTGTTCTGCACCTTACCCTCCAGCTCATAGGCGAGGATCGCGTTGGCGAGCTTGTGAGGGTAGGGGCGCCGGTCTTTGTAGACCGTCAGGCTGTCCAACCAGTCGAGGCAGCCGGGTTTGAAGCCCCGCAGCAGCTCCCGCAGAAAACAGGCGTCAAACTGCGCATTGTGGGCGACCATCAGGACGGGGCCGGGCTTGACCAGCTTGAGGAAGCGGCTGACAGCCGTGCCGCTCTGCACGCCCTCGGTCTCCAGTAGCCGGTCGGTGATGCCGGTGAGGGTGACGATGTTCTCGGGGAGCTGCTCGCCCTCCGGCAGCTTGATGAAGGTGTCCATCTTCCCGGCGATCCGCAGGGCCCCGGCTGTCGTGCGCTCCACGCGCAGGGCCGCGAGCTCGATGATCTGGTTGTCCTCCGGGTTGAGGCCGCTGGTCTCCGTGTCGAAGATGACGAGGGCCTTGTAGCGGTCGAACAGGCTGGCGAGGTTACTCATGGGCCGCCTCCTTCTCCCGGGTGGCCCTCAGCGTGCCGAGCATGAACGAGAGCGCCGTGGTCAGTTGATCCTCGGTGGCAAAGGTGCCGCCGAACTGCTCGGCCAGTGCCGCGATGATCTCGCTGGCGCGCTCCGGCGTGACGTCCTCGATGGTCTCGTCATCCTCGACGGAGATCAGGAGATCGGAGTCCAGATAACAAGCGGGGCGCAGGCCGCCGAAGCCGTAGGCGCTGTTCCAGCCCAGCGCGCCGCCAGAGAAGACGCCGCGGGCGCTATGCTCGTACCCATTGGAGGCGGTGCTGTATGCGGTAGAGAGCCACCACCAGTCGTCTACGTTGGGGATGACATCGCGGTTGCGCCGGTACTGGTCGACGGTCAGCGAGAAGATGGTGACGGTGCAGGTGCCGTAGTCCTTCAGGCCGTCGTCGGCCGTCAGGTCGAGCTCAGTGGTGAGGAAGGCGTGCGGGCCCTTGACGGCGTCGATCAGGTTGTCGAGGTAGGGGCCGTTCATCCACTCTTTGCTGCTGGAGATGGCGAAGTTGTTGCGGTTGTCCTCGTCGAAGGGCTTGTTTGGGATCAGGTCGAGGCGCAGGCAGAGAGTCCGGCCGGCTGCCTCGTGCTCCAGCGCGATCCACGTCTCGCCAGCATAGGGGAAGATGGCGCCGCGGGCGGCGTTCTTGAGTGCGATCTTTTTCATGTGGTTGCTCCTTTCGTTCTTTTAGGCCGCGCCTTCTGGCTGGCCTGTATGTTTGGCAAGGTCTCTCCGGCACGGAGCCGGCTCTCACAGTGCGGGCAGATGTAGCCGGTGCGGGGGATCTTCTGGTATATACTCACATTCCAGTCGAGCCCACAGCCGACGCACTTGGCTGTCATGAGCTTCCACCTCCTTCTGATGCCAGCGAAGCGAAGAAGGCCCGCCGGATCCTGTTTCTGTACTTCTTGCGAACTCTGGCCCGCTTGGCGTGGAGCGCGTAGTGGCGCCACTTGGGCGGCGCCCGGCGCAGCAGGAAGCCGTCGAGCGACTTGGTGAAGAAGTCCGCGAGCACCCTGATGGTCTGAGCGGCCCACTCGCCGAGCGCTCTGATGGCCTCTGTGATCTTGTCGAAGGCGTCGAGGATCCGCTGCATGATCTCCGGGCTGAGCTTCATGCTGCTGGCGGCCTCTGCGACGCGCTCGACGGCCTCCTCGGTGGCGTTGGGGTAGTGGCCGGCCACGACCTCGACGAGGGCGGCGTGGGCGTCTCTGGCCCGCTGTGCGGCCTCATAGTCGGCGACCGTCATGCTGCCGTCGTAGGCGTAGAGGTTGGGCTCGTCCTCCGGGCCATCGCCCAGCCGCTCGCTGAAGGGGAGGCCGGCCTCGGCCGCCTGCTGCCGGGCCGCTTCGATGTCGGCCCGGGCCTGCGTGAGGGTGTCGTCGTCGGCGAGGGCGTTGGTGCCCCGCTCGTAGTGCCAGCGGATGCCGGCGGCGATGTCGTCGATGGTCATGTCGCCGAAGCGGCCGAGGTAGTAGCCGTTCAGGGCCACGGCCCGGGGGTCGAGGCGCAGGGCCTCGAGGGCGTCGTTGATGTCGTCAGTCTCCCACTCGTTGTTGCCGAGGTCGCTCCAGACGGTCAGGGCGTGCCACGAGCGGCCGGTGCGGTAGACGATCAGCCAGCCGATGCCGTCGCGGATCTCGTCGGCATACTCCCGGGCGATCTCTTTCAATGCTGCCATGCTGGTGCCTCCTCTCTGATGATGCGGACGACCGTGACGAGGTCGTCGATGTCGTGCTTGGTGATGTAGGTGTCGGCCTTGGAGAGCCCGAGGTGCCGCAGCAGCGGCTCGGGCCCGTCCAGCAGGAAGGTGTGGACGGCCACGGCGTTCAGCCGGTAGACCGTCACCTCCACGATGCAGCGGCCGCCGTCGTCCTCCAGCTCGGCCGGGAACGAGGCCCGGCAGAGCAGAGAGGTGTCGAACTTCGGGGCGACCGTTGCGGCCGGCCCCGTCGTGATGTCCTCGACGAACTGCTCGAAGGCTTTGCGAGGGATAGAGCTGCGATACCTTTCGAGGAGCTCGTCGGAGAGGGTGAGGATCGTGTTGCTTTTCATTCCTGCGCCCCCTTACTTGTACTCATGGATCAGCGTTCTGAAGTGGAAACACTGGATGTTGTAGCCGCCGGCGCCGATGGTCTGGATCTTCGCCTTTCCTTCGGTGCCTTCGATGTATCCGTTGATGTCACCCTCGGGGCCGATGCGGAGAGCGGCCGCGTCGGTAATGGTGCCGACGGTGCTCATGATGCGGCCGATCAGGTCGAGCAGCTTGGCCCGCTTTTCCTCCTCCATCGCTCGCTCGAGCCACGCCTCGCGCTCCTGCTCGTCATGGATCTCCAGCAGCCTGAAGGTGACGCCATCGCCTTCGCCCTTGAGTTTCTTCTGGATCTGGTAGTAGTCCAGACCGCGCTCATGCAGGAACTCGTCGACTTCCTTGCGGGGCCAGAGGTTTGCGAGGTCGTAGTCCGTCACCTCGCGGCCCTCGTAGAGTTTCCGTGCCCTCTCGAGGGACGGGAGAGTCTGGAGGGCTTCGAGTCTGGCAGCTCGTTCCTGAGCCTTCAGATCCTTGCGGAACTCGATGACGTCGATCCGTCTCTGGCGGTAGTAGGCGATTGCGTGCTGCTTCCAGTTTTCGAGGAAGTCCTTCAGGATCTCCGGCGCGTTGGCCTCGAGATAGTCGTCGGCGGTGATGCGCTCGTCGAGTTTCTCCTTCCAGTTGTTGAGGATCTTCTCAGCCTCCTCGAGCTTTCTCTTTGCGCTCTCGATGTCGTCCTTTTTGATGCTGATGTCGAACTCGTCGGCGCCCTTCTGGATCAGTTTGGCGAGCTGCTCCCGGTGTTTCTTTAAGACGGCCTTACGCTTGGCGACCTTCGCCTCTGCGTTGATGACCTTCTCTCTGAGGTCGTTCTGAGTCATGTGTCTGCTCCTTTCATCTTGGCCCGGCCTCGGCCGGGGTGCTTGGCTTGGCTCCCTGAAAACGAAAAACACGGCCGCCGGCGGCGATCAGGAAGCAGCGCGGGCGCGCAGCTTGTCCATCTTCAGCGTCGGGGTCGTGTTCATCTGTCTCATGGGGCCATCTCCTTTCTTCGGCCCGGCGGCGCCGGGTGTTCTTGGCTACTGTTTGATGATTGCGACCGCCTTCTTGCCTCTGCGCTTGAAGCTCTCACGGAGCCGCCTCTCGGCCAGCTCTGCGCTGTACCCCTCGCGCTGGTTTTTGTCCAGCTCGCCGGTCGCGCCGCGCTGGAGCTCCTTGTAGATCGTGGTGTAGTGGACGGATAGGCGGGCCGCGATGTCGGCCGGCCGGTCTCCGATCAGGTGCCACGCCTCGATCTTCTTCCTGTCCTCGAAGGTCAGGTAGCGGTATTTCCCCGTCGTTCTCACCTCCGTCCTATGGGGTCGATATAAAAAGAAAATGCACAGGTGACTCGGTTGAGTCTCTGTGCATTTAATAATAATGGGGACGAAGTCAAAATATTTGTGAGAAAATGTTTGACAAAGAGAGTGAAATTCAGTATAATACTACTCGTGTCATTGCGAGGTGTACTATGATTCTGAATGTGAACCGGATTCTGCATACCCCCGGCGCCAGCCAGGATTTCCATTTTGAGATGGACCTGTCCGACTTGGAGTTCGGTGGGGAGAGGCCCGTGGTTCACCCGGTTGCTGTGGACGGCAGGGTGTATAACCAGGCGGGTGTGCTGCTGTGTGAGCTTCAGGCCAGTACAACGCTTCGCTGCGTATGCGACCGGTGCATGGAGGAGTTCGACTCTCCCAAAACTGCGTCCTTCTCCTGCATTCTGGCGGAGGAGAAGCAGGATCGGGAGAATGACGACATTGTTCTGCTGGACCACGACGAGGTGGATCTGGCGGACCTGGCCAGCACCGCGTTTATCCTCGATATGGACACAAAGACTCTCTGCTCGGAGGACTGCAAGGGCTTGTGCCCAGGCTGCGGCGTGAACCTCAACCGTGAGGCATGCCGTTGCAAAAAGCAGGCCGATCCCAGACTTGCCAAGCTGGCTCAGTTGCTTGCACAGGACGACGAGTGAGAATATGAAAATACATTACTGCTCAGGCAGTTAAGACCAAGGAGGTGTCAACATGGCAGTACCTAAGGGAAAAGTATCCAAGCAAAGACGCAATAAGAGACGCAGCTCCGTCTGGAAGCTGGCGGCTCCCGGTCTCGTGGCATGCCCCAAGTGCGGCGCGCTGCATCTGCCTCACAGAATGTGCCAGGAGTGCGGTACCTATAACGGCCACGAGGTCAAGCACGTTGAGTCTGTGGCAGCAGGCAAGTAAAATACCGTGTGTCCTTGTCAGGAGGGAAGATTTTCATCTTCCCTCCTTGCTTTTTGCCCAATTTTCGGCTAAAATTGTCGTATATAGATGAATGGGAGAGATCCATATGATGCGTCTGACCTTCCTGATGCTGTTTGGAAATGCCATATTTTACCTGATCCAGGCGGTTTCCTGCTGCCGGATCCTGACCCGGCGCTTTTCCTGGCCGGTGATGGTCCCGGGCTTCGCCGTCGGCTATCTGCTGTTTGTGCTCCCGGCGATCCCGTTTCCGGAGACGGGGATGATACGGGGTATGATCGCACTGGTGAGCTTTCCGCTGGTGGATATGGTGCTGTTCCGGGATAAATGGTACAGGTGTCTGTTCTGCGGCGTGGCGGCGGTGCTGATTATGTCGGCTGCGGATATGATATCGGCGGCCGTTCTGCTGACGCCGGAGCAGCTGCGCCAGGGGCTGACCTTTCAGCCCATTCCGGTGCAGTTGACGTCCTATGCCATCTTCCTGTCGGCATCGGCATTTTTCCTGTGGATGTTCACCCTGCTGATGAACCGCTATAAATATCGCCTGTCCGGAAGGGAGTGGACTCTGTACCTGCTGTTTCCCGTCAGCCAGTGCCTGCTGCTGTATGGCTGGATGATGCTGTGCCGGCTGGATTTCAGCGCCAACCGCATGTGGATTCTGCTGGCGGGGCTGGTTACCTGCGTGGCGGCGGACGCCGCCCTGTTCACGGCGGTTCGCGGTATGGCTCAGCGGGTGGAGCTGCAGGCGGAAAACGACCTGCTGGCCCAGCAGATCGACCACCAGAAGGAGCACTACGCGGCCATTACGGCCCAGTATGAGAACATCCGCCGGATCCGTCACGACATCGCCAATCATCTGTACACCATGGACCTGCTGCTGAAGGAGGGGCAGTATGCGAAGGCCCAGGACTACTTTGCGGAGGTGTCCCAGGTCAGCCGCTACAAGTCCGACCTGGGCAGCTGCGAAAATCCGGTGGTGGACACCTTCCTGTATGCCCGGGCGGAGGATCTGAAGGCCCAGGGCTTTGACGTAGAGTTCCAGGTCGCTGTCCCGGCGGAGTGCGGCATCCGGAACGCGGATATGGTGGTTGTCTTCGGCAACCTGCTGGACAACGCGGCGGAGGCCTGCCGGAATGCCGGGGAGAAGCGAATCGCCCTCTCCGCCGGAATGGAGCGGGGGTATCTGCACATCCGGGAGCAGAACCCGGCTCCGGTGGGGCCTGTTTCCCATGACCGGCGAATCCCGGAGCTGGAACGGGGAATCGGGCACCATATCCTCCGGGAACTGGCCGAGAGGTATGACGGCAGTTTCACCTGCCATGTGGAGCACAATGAATTCCTGGTGGACCTGTTCCTGCGGGAGCCGGAAATGTGACAGGTATATAGATCGCCCCCGCCCGGCATTGCGCCGGGCGGGGGCTGCAGCTATCTATGACAGGATTCAGTTTTTCAGGCTCTGCTCCACGGCAACGGCCACAGCCACGGTGGCGCCCACCATGGGGTTGTTGCCCATGCCCAAAAAGCCCATCATTTCCACGTGGGCGGGCACAGAGGAGGAACCGGCGAACTGGGCGTCGGAGTGCATACGGCCCATGGTGTCGGTCATGCCGTAGCTGGCGGGACCGGCGGCCATGTTGTCCGGGTGCAGGGTGCGGCCGGTGCCGCCGCCGGAGGCCACGGAGAAGTACTTCTTGCCCTGCTCGATGCACTCCTTCTTATAAGTACCGGCCACGGGGTGCTGGAATCGGGTGGGGTTGGTGGAGTTGCCGGTGATGGACACATCCACGCCCTCGTGGTGCATGACAGCCACGCCCTCGCGGACGTCATCGCAGCCGTAGCAGCGGACAGCGGCCCGCTCACCATCGGAATAGGCCACCTCCCGGACGGTCTTCAGCTCGCCGGTGTAGTAGTCAAACTGGGTCTGGACATAGGTGAAGCCGTTGATACGGCTGATGATCTGGGCGGCGTCCTTGCCCAAGCCGTTCAGGATCACCCGCAGAGGCTCTTTCCGGGCTTTGTTGGCGTTGCGGACGATGCCGATGGCGCCCTCGGCGGCGGCGAAGGACTCGTGGCCCGCCAGGAAGGCGAAGCACTTGGTCTCATCCCGCAGCAGCATAGCGCCCAGATTGCCGTGGCCCAGACCCACCTTGCGGTCCTCAGCCACAGAGCCAGGGATGCAGAAGGACTGGAGGCCGATGCCGATGGCCTCGGCGGCCTCGGCGGCGGTCTGAACATTCTTCTTCAGCGCGATGGCCGCGCCGACACAGTAGGCCCAGCAGGCATTTTCAAAGCAGATGGGCTGGATGCCCTTCACGATCTCATAGGGATCAAAGCCGGCAGCCTTGCAGATCTCCCGGCACTCCTCCACGCTGGAGATTCCGTACTGAGACAGGACGGAATTGATTTTCTCGATTCTTCTCTCGTAGCTTTCAAACAGAGCCATTTCCAATTCCTCCTCTTATCTCATTCCTGACGGGGATCGATGTACTTGGCGGCGCTGTCCCACTGACCGTAGTGAGACTTGGCGCTCTCCAGTGCCTCGTTGGCGTCCACGCCCTTCTTGACGGCTTCCATCATCTTGCCCAAGTTCACAAACTCATAGCCGATGATCTCGCTGTCCTTGTTCAGAGCCACGCGGGTGCAGTAGCCCTCTGCCATTTCCAGATAGCGGGGACCCTTCTCTTTGGTGGCGAACATGGTGCCCACCTGAGAACGCAGGCCCTTGCCCAGATCCTCCAGAGAAGCGCCCACAGGCAGGCCGCCCTCGGAGAAGGCCGTCTGGCTGCGGCCGTAGACGATCTGCAGGAACAGCTCCCGCATAGCGGTGTTGATGGCGTCGCACACCAGATCGGTGTTCAGTGCCTCCAGAAGGGTCTTGCCGATGAGGATCTCAGATGCCATAGCGGCGGAGTGGGTCATGCCGGAGCAGCCGATGGTCTCCACCAGCGCCTCCTCGATGACGCCCTCCTTCACATTCAGGGTCAGCTTGCAGGCGCCCTGCTGAGGAGCACACCAGCCGATGCCGTGGGTCAGACCGCTGATATCCTTGATTTCCTTGGCCTGAACCCACTTACCTTCTTCAGGGATGGGGGCCGGTCCGTGATACGCGCCCTTGGCCACCGGGCACATACGCTGTACTTCGCTGGAATAGATCATTGTCCGCTCTCCTTTTCTATTCGTTCCGAATTTTGCCGGTTTTTCCTGGGCTTGACCGGCATTTTGACGGTTTTTCGTTGATATTATACCGGCAAACGATTACTCTGTCAAGGGTCGTCACCATGCGTAAAAAAAGAATACAGAACGCCAATGCTTTTCCACCGCGATCTGACAGACAATAAAAACCGGGCCTCCGCATGAACGGAAGCCCGGTCTGAAAAGCTTGCTGAATTCTGGTGGTTCTCTTACAGCAGGCCGCTGGCAGAGAAGATGGATGCGAACACCAGAGAAACAACGGTCATCAGCTTGATGAGGATGTTGATGGAGGGGCCGGAGGTATCCTTGAAGGGATCGCCCACGGTGTCGCCCACAACAGCGGCCTTATGAGCTTCGCTGCCCTTGCCGCCGTGGTTGCCGTCCTCGATATACTTCTTGGCGTTATCCCAAGCGCCGCCGGAGTTGGACATGAAGATGGCCATCAGGACGCCGGTGACCAGAGCGCCGGCCAGCATGCCGCCCAGAGCGCCGGTGCCCAGCAGGAGGCCAACTGCCAGAGGAGCCAGAACAGCCATGACGCCGGGAACCAGCATCTCCTTCAGAGCAGCGGTGGTGGAGATGGCCACGCAGGACTTGTAGTCAGGCTTGCCGGTGCCTTCCATGATGCCGGGGATGGTGCGGAACTGACGGCGCACTTCCTCGATCATACTGTAAGCCGCCTTGGACACGGAGTCCATGGTCAGAGCGGAGAACACGAAGGGCAGCATACCGCCGATCAGCAGACCGATGGTCACGCGGGAATCCAGAATGTTGATGCCGGCATCACCAATGCCAACAGCCTGCGCATAGCTGACGAACAGAGCCAGAGCAGTCAGAGCGGCAGAGCCGATGGCGAAGCCCTTGCCCATAGCAGCGGTGGTGTTGCCCACGGCGTCCAGCTTATCGGTGATCTCACGGACGCTGTGATCCAAGCCACTCATCTCGGCGATACCGCCGGCGTTGTCGGCGATAGGGCCGTAAGCGTCCACAGCCACGGTGATACCGGTGGTGGACAGCATGCCGACAGCGGCCAGAGCGATGCCGTACAGACCGGCAACCTGATAGGAAACGAAAATACCAACGCAGATCAGCAGGATGGGCACGGCAGTGGACATCATGCCCACGGCGATGCCGCTGATGATGGTGGTAGCGGGGCCGGTCTCGGACTGCTGGGCGATCTTCTTCACGGAGTTATAATCGCCGGAGGTGTAGATCTCGGTGACGATACCGATGATCAGGCCAACGATCAGACCCGCGATGATGGCGATGGCCTGGGCCATACCGCCGAAGAACACATTGCTCAGAACCAGAGACAGGACCACCACGATGGCGGAGGAAACATAGGAGCCCATCTTCAGAGCCTTATGGGGATTGGAATTCTCATCGCCCCGGACAAAGAAGCAGCCGATGATGGAAGCCACGATACCGGCGGCAGCCAGGATCAGGGGGAACAGAGCGCCGGCGCCGTTGAAGGTGCCGACCACAGCCACACCCAGAGTCAGCGCGGACACCAGAGCGCCCACGTAGGACTCAAACAGGTCAGCGCCCATGCCGGCCACGTCGCCCACGTTGTCGCCCACGTTATCAGCGATCACGGCAGGGTTCCGGGGGTCATCTTCGGGGATGCCGGCCTCGACCTTGCCCACCAGGTCAGCGCCCACGTCGGCAGCCTTGGTGTAGATACCGCCGCCCACACGGGCAAACAGCGCGATGGAGGAAGCACCCAGAGAGAAGCCGGTGAGAATCTCCACGTTGCCGGTGAAGGCATAGATGGCGGCGCAGCCCAGCAGGCCCAGGCCAACCACGCACATACCCATGACGGAACCGCCGGAGAAGGCGACGCCCAGGGCCTTGTTCATGCCGCTGGACTTAGCGGCGGCAGCGGTACGGACATTGGCCTTGGTAGCCACGTTCATACCCACATAACCGGCGCACACAGAGAAGACCGCGCCGATCAGGAAGCAACCAGCGGTGAGCCAGGTGATGAACAGGCCGATCAGCACGAACAGCACCGCCACGAAAATGACCAGGATCTTGTACTCCGCGAAGAGAAATGCCCGGGCGCCATCACTGATGTTTCCCGCGATCTCCTTCATCCGTTCCGTACCGGCGTCAGCCTTGGAGACCGCGGAGGTCTTCCATGCGGCAAACAGCAGAGCCAGAACCGCGCACAGCAAAACTACCCAAATGATGTTTTCCATTCCTTCCACTCCTTAAACGTTTTGTATAAAATTGAGTGTCTAACTTTGCTGTATCATTCTAACAACACCGCGCGTTTTTTTCAAGTAAATTTACCTAACGAGTGAATTACTTTAAATAAGTTTTACGTTTTGCCCAATTTTTTCCTTGAAAGCTTTTAAATTTTCGTCTTTATTTTTCATTTAACATTCATAAAATATGCAAATTATCAAATTTTTTTATATATATCAAGCAGCATTTTCTTTAAATACGCATCAGAATGCGAACAATTTTTTAATTTTTTCTCAAACGTTTGCGAAAATTTTCAGAAAAACGATTACGCATGATCGAAATTTTTGGCACCCTCAAAAAGGCATAAAAAATCCACGCCCTCTCGGCGTGGTCCTTCCGGTTTTACCGTTCGCTGTGGCTCTGCTCCTGACCGTCAAAAATCAGGTCATCCACATCTGCCATGAACTTGTTCATCGTCATTGCACATCCCTCCTTTTCTCAATTTTCATCCTGATTATACGTCTGCATTTGAAGGTTTGCAAGGCAGTAATTGTGATTTTTTTGTAAACTCTGCGTCAAGTGCCTTCATCCGCGCCGGGGTGGGGCTTCCTCACACGCTCCGGAACTCCTGTTTCTTTTCCGCAAAATGAAGAAATTTGTTTACATTCCGGAGGGATATTACTATAATATAAGGATATTTCCCGACGGTACACGTCAGGCAGCGTACCGTCTACCTACACATCAGGAGGCGGTTATGCCGAATTTCAGGTCTCTTGAGTCCCTGCGCCGCCGGGTCTGCACTATTATTGACATTGGTACGGCGGATGACCTCATCAGCCGCGCCTATGACATTTTCTACACCTTGGTCATTCTGGTAAACCTGATGGTCACCATTGCCTACACCTTCGACGAGGCAGAGGCCGCCTGCGGTCCGCTGCTGCTGCGGATCGAAGCTGCCACCGTGGCCTTCTTCGCAGTGGACTGCGCTTTGCGGATCTGGACTGCCAAGTACCACCATCCCAATCTGAAGGAATGGAAGGCCGTCTGCCGATACATTTTTTCCTTCTCAGGCATTGTGGACCTGCTGAGCTTTCTGCCTTACTACATGCCCTTTTTCTTCCCCTCCGGGGCCGTGGCCTTCCGGATGTTCCGGGTGGTGCGGATCTTCCGCCTGTTCCGGATCAACGCCTATTACGATTCCCTGAACGTCATTACTCAAGTCCTTACCAGCAAGGCCCAGCAGCTTCTCTCCTCCGTGTTTATCATTCTGGTGCTGATGACCGCCTCCAGTTTGTGTATGTACTCTCTGGAGCATGACGCGCAGCCCCAGGTGTTCTCCAACGCCTTTTCCGGCATCTGGTGGGCGGTATCCACCTTGTTGACGGTGGGCTACGGAGATATTTACCCCATCACCACCCTTGGCAAGATCTTTGGCATTTTGATCACCTTCCTGGGCGTGGGCACGGTGGCGATCCCCACCGGTATCATTTCTGCCGGCTTCGTGGACCAGTATTCCCGCATCAAGCGGATCAGCGAATACGGCACGGAGGCGGACATTCACTTCATCCGCATCCACCTGACCCCCCCCGGGACCGCTGGGCCAATGCCCCGCTGCGGGACCTGGGCCTGCCGGAGGGCGTCATCATCGCCGCCGTGCAGCGGGGACGGGACATCATTGTTCCCCGGGGCGATGTGGTGCTCCTCCCCGGTGACAATCTTGTGCTGGGGGCAGGCGTCTATGAGGATGACGTCCGCATCCAGCTAAAGGAGATCGTCCTTCAGACACATCATCCCTGGGTGGGCCACCCGCTCCGGGATCTGGACATTTCCCGACAGACGGTCATCATCATGGTCCGCCGCCGGAACCGAACGCTGATCCCCAACGGCGGCCTGAAGCTGCTGGCGGGTGACAAGGTACTCCTCTATACACAATCTCACCTGCCCCACGCGCAGGATATCCAAATCTGATCAATCATGCAAGGAGGCCCTCTATGGCTGACGATATGAGAACTCTGGGCTATATCTGCCCGAAATGCGGTGCGCAGGTAATGGGTGCCCGCTCCGTATTTGCGCTGGAAGCGTCTGACGCCGAGATCGAATGTTCCTGCGGCGGCAGTGTCCTGCGGACGAACTATGACGGCCAGAACTATCACATTCTGGTGCCCTGCGGCGTTTGCGGCCAGACCCACGAGGCTGTCTGTCCGCCGGAGCGGATGCTCCACGCCGCCACCGCCCTCAGCTGCCCGGACAGCAAGCAGTTCTGCTGCTTCATCGGCGACGAGGGCACAGTGGAACATCACCTCCGGGAGGCCAGCATTGCCATCTCCAAGGAAAAGGCGCAGGAGAACAGCGGCGAGGCGGAGGCCTTTACCGACAATGTGATCATGTACGAATTCCTCTCGGAGCTCAAGGACATCGCCGCCCGGCCCAACGGTATCACCTGCGGCTGCGGCAGCCACGATTACAGCATGGAAATCCGCCGGGACGCGGTGGAGCTGACATGCCGGGACTGCGGCGCCCGCCTGCGGCTCAGCGCCGCCACCGACCGGGATCTGGACGATCTCTGCTGCCACATGAAGCTGGTCATTCCCGGCGGGAAGTGACCGTCTCCTTCTATTCTCAAAAAGAAAGGTGTAAAACTGTATGATCTCGCTTCTGGCCCGTTTCTTCTGCAAAAGCGACGGGAAAAGCCCCGCTCAGCTACGGACGGCCTACGGTATTCTCTGCGGCGCTGTTGGGATCGGGCTGAACCTGCTGCTGTTTTTGGGCAAGTTCTTTGCCGGGACCCTCTCCGGCTCCGTCGCCATCACGGCGGACGCCTTCAACAACCTCTCTGATGCCGGTTCCTCTGTGGTCACGCTGCTGGGCTTCCGCATTGCCGCCAAAGCGCCGGACCCAGGCCATCCCTTCGGCCACGGCCGGGCGGAGTACCTCTCCGGTCTGGCGGTATCCATGCTGATTTTGCTGATGGGCGTGGAACTGGCCAAGGAGTCCCTGAATAAGATCCTGCACCCCGCTCTGGTGGAGTTCAGCTGGCTGGTGATCGGGATTCTGGCTGTTTCTATCTGCGTGAAGCTGTATATGGCCATGTATAACCGCTCCCTCGGCAAAAAACTCTCCGCACCGGCGCTGCTGGCGGCAGCAGCGGATTCGCTGGGAGATTGCATGTCCACCTCTGCCGTTCTGGTCGCCACTCTGATTGGCCATTACTTCCAGCTCCCGGTGGATGGCTGGGTGGGTATTCTGGTGGCACTGTTCATTTTCAAGGGCGGCATAGACGCCGCCAAGGACACCATCGATCCCCTGCTTGGAAAGCCCCCCACGCCGGAATTTGTTAAAGAAATTGAAGATCTGGTGATGGCTCACAAAGAGATCTCCGGTATTCACGATCTGGTGGTTCATGACTACGGCCCCGGCCGGGTGATGATCTCCCTCCACGCGGAGGTCCCGGCCACCGGCAGCGTCATGACGATCCATGACGCCATCGACAACATCGAACAGGAGCTGCACCGGAAGCTGGGCTGCGAGGCGGTGATCCACATGGACCCCATCGCCACAGATGACAGCACGACCGTTGTCCTCCGGAATAAGATCACAGAGCTGGCCCATTGCATCGATCCGGCCCTCAGTATCCACGATTTCCGCATGGTCCCCGGCCCCACCCACACCAACCTGATTTTTGACGTGGTAACGCCTTTCGGCTTCCGGCTGGAGGACGCTGAGGTAGCCCGGCAGCTCCGGGCCCTCATCCGTACCTTTGACAGCCACTATGTCCCCGTGATTCAGGTGGAGCATTCCTACATATAATCTGACAGCGGCGGCCCGGAGTCATTCCGGGCCGCCGCTGTATGCGCAGGCCGATCTTTTTTTGATTTTTCCCGCAAAAGGCCTTTACAAGTTCAGGAAATGTTGCTATAATAACAGGGCTGTATGGGGGCGTAGCTCAGCTGGGAGAGCGTACGGTTCGCATCCGTAAGGTCGAGAGTTCGATCCTCTTCGTCTCCACCATAAAAACCACTCCATCGGAGTGGTTTTTCTTTTTCGTTAACGCTTCACTGGAAGTTTTTGTTTGGGGGTATCTTATGAAAACCGCATTGATCACCGGCGCGTCCCGGGGAATTGGTCGGGCCGTGGCCCGGGAATTAGCTCATCAGGGCTGGGCTGTGGGCATCAACTACCTGAACCGGGCGGACAAGGCCCGGGAGCTGGTGGAGGAACTGACAGCAGCGGGCTGTCATGCCGCCATGTTCCAGGCCGATGTCGCGGACAGCGCCGCCGTGGCCGAGATGGTCCGGAAGCTGGGTGAGACCTTCAGCCCGGTAGAATTGGTGGTAAACAACGCCGGTGTGTCGGGTCAGGGGCTGTTTCAGGACACCACCGACGAGATGTGGGACCGGTATCTGGCGGTAAATCTGAGCGGCGCCCGGAACACCGTCAAGGCGGCCCTCCCTCACATGATCTCGGAAAAACGGGGCTGCATCGTAAATATTTCCTCCATCTGGGGCCAGCGGGGGGCAAGCTGCGAGGTGGCTTACTCCTGCACAAAGGCGGGCATCATCGCCCTGACCCGGTCGTTGGCTATGGAATTGGCCCCCTCCGGCATCCGGGTAAACTGCGTGGCCCCCGGCGTCATCAACACCGACATGGTGCAGGTACTGGGACAGGAGACCGTGGAGGAGCTGATCCGCGAGACGCCTCTGGGCCGTTTGGGAACACCCGAGGATATCGCCTATGCCGTGGCGTTCTTCGCCTCGGAGCGGGCAGGCTTCATCACCGGTCAGGTCCTCACCGCCGACGGCGGCTTCATTGTATAGAACTTCATGCATGGCAGCGCACCGCGAACATGCGCAAATGCCAGTGCATGAAGTTTTCGCGCATCATTTCCGGTTGCCCCGCAGGGGCGAGGAAATGGCACATTTCTTATTTCGCTATGCTTTTGCATGGCAAACCCGCACAGCAAAAGGACTGCCGCTTAGCGGCAGTCCTTTATCGTTGACTGACCTCCCAGGCGTCCTGAAAGATCAGATCATCCACATCACCCATAGGCTTTTTCGGCTCCATACGCTTCCCTCCTTTGCGATATCTGCATTTACAACTTACTCAGTATATGCCGCCGAAGGTAAAAAATTGCACGAAACCGTGCATCGGAATTAAAAAAGCCGTCCAGGACGTCCCCTTTACAAATGGCCTGAAAGTGTGTATAATATTTTTAATTATGTGCAAATATCTGCAAATGCGAGGAATTTAATCATGGAACTGACTCAAGGCGTCCGGTTCGACACATTGGAGCTGTCACCGGAAATTCTGCGCGCTTTAATGGAGCGCAATATTGTACAATCCACCCCGGTGCAGGCGGGCTGCATCCCCCCCATGCTGGAATGGCGGGACGTGATCGCCAAGGCCCCCACCGGTACAGGCAAGACCTTTGCCTACGGCATCCCCATTGTGGAGCATATCGACCCGGAGGACGAGAGCGTTCAGGCGGTGATCCTGGCCCCCACCCGGGAGCTTGCCATCCAGATCACCGATGAGCTGCGGATCCTCTACACCTATAAACCCGGCATCCGGGCAGTGTGCCTGTACGGCGGCGCCCCCATCGGCCGCCAGATCGACGCGCTGAAAAAGCATCCTCAGATTGTAGTGGCTACGCCGGGACGGCTGTCCGACCACATGAAGCGCCGCACCGTCCGGGTGGACACGGCAAAAACCGTGGTGCTGGACGAGGCGGACCGGATGCTGGACATGGGCTTCATCCATGACGTGACCCGGCTGCTGGACCGCATGGACAAGCGGAAAAATCTGGGACTGTTCTCCGCCACCATCTCCCGTGAGGTCATGGACATCGCTTGGGTGTATCAGCGGGACGCGGAGGAGGTCACCGTCCGGGAGGACGAGCAGAACAAGCCCGATATCAAGCAGTTCCGCATGGACGTCAGCTTCGACGGCAAGGCGGAGGCCATTGCCAAGATCCTGAACGAGACGGGCTTTGACCGCTGCATGGTGTTCTGCAACACCAAGGGCAGCACAGAGCGCATCACCAAGTTCCTGCAGATGCGGGGCATCGACGCCCAGTGCATCCACGGGGACATTCCCCAGAAGAAGCGGGAGCAGGTAATGGATCTGTTCCGCAAGGGCAAGCTTCGGGTCTTTGTCTCCACTGATGTGGCCGCCCGGGGTATCGACGTGGATGATGTGGACATCGTGTTCAACTGCGACATTCCCGATGAAAATCAGGACTATGTCCACCGGATCGGCCGTACCGGCCGGGCCAAGCGGCAGGGCGTGGCCGTCAGCTTTGTGGCGGACTTCCCCTCCAAGATCCGGATCGACGATATTGCCAAGAATACCCGCAATGAGATCCTGCCGGTGAAATTCGATGAAAACGGCAGCCTGACCATGGCATAACATAAAAGGAGTCCCTATGAAATTATGGAAGCGCCTGACAGCGCTGTGTCTCAGCGTTCTGGTGTGCGTTACCCTCCTGACCGCCTGCGGCCGGAAGGAATCGGCAGACGGCCGGGCATCTCTCTCCGTTTGCGTGGGAGAGACTCCCGCCACCTATGATCCTATCTACGCCCAGCGGATCGGGGACCAGACCATCCTGAACCACCTTTATGAAAATCTGATGCGGCTGGAAACGGGCGAAAACAGCCAGGCCATCGCAGTCCCCGGTGCCGCCAAAAGCGTGGACATGAAGGAGAACAGCGATGGCACCGTCACCTACACCTTCCGCCTCCGGGGCGGCAAGTGGTCCGATGGCGTAGAGGTCACGGCCAGCGACTTTGTATACGCCTGGCAGCGTCTGGCGGACCCCGCTACCGGCTCCGTGTATGCCCCGCTGCTGTCCATTGTCAGCGGCTATGCGGAGGCTCAGGCCTCCGGCGACATGAGTCTGCTGGCGGTGAGCGCAAAAAGCAGCACCACCCTTGTGGTGACCCTGACCGGTCATTATGACTGGTTCCTGCGGGAGGTCTGCACCTCCATCGCCACCATGCCTCTGCGGCAGGATGTTGTACAGCGGCTCAAGCAGGAGGCGGATGCCGCCAACGATAATCTGAAAGAGGATGAGACGCCCCGTCGCTGGTGGTCCGATCCCACCCGTCTGGTGACCAATGGTCCCTATACTGCCTCCGCAGAGGACGAAAACGCTCTGACGCTGACGGAAAATACTGCCTACGGCAAAAAGCTGACCGGTCCGGAGGATCTGACCTTCTGCTTCGGAGACACGCAGACGGCGGAGGTCCTGTATGATCAGGGCGTGGTAGACGCTGTCTGGCCTCTGACGGAGGAGGAGATGGCAGAGCAGATGGAAGCAGATGAGACCTGGCAGGCAGAGCCTGTTCTGGAGACTTACTCCGTCATGTTCAACTGCAGCCGTCTGGAGGATGAATCCATCCGCAAGGCCCTGAGCCTGGTGATCGACCGGGAACAGCTGACCGCCATGGCGGGGATTACGGCACAGCCCGCCGAGGGACTGGTGCCCCCCGGTGTGCCGGAGGACAACGCAGATCTGGATTTCCGCGCCTGCGGCGGCAGCCTGCTGGACAACGATCCGGAAAGCTACGCCGACCGCTGCCAGGACGCTGTGGACCTGATGCAGAATGCCGGATATGACCGGGGCAGCGACCTGAGTGCGGAGCTGGGTGCTCTGGAATATCTCTATGTGGATCAGGGCAGCAACAAGACCGTGGCCATGGCCCTGTGCGGTATGTGGGGCTACTATCTGGGCGTGAACGTGACGCCCAGAGCCGTAACGCCGGCGGAGCTGGCCTCCGCTATGCGCAGCGGGAATTACACGCTGGCCGGTATGTCCGTCAGCGCCGTGTGCAGCGATGCGGAATGTTTCCTGATGGACTGGACCACCGGCAATCGAGACAACTTCCTCCACTATGAAAACAGCGCCTACGATACGCTGATGTCCATCATCGCCGGTGCAGAGGACGGCTCGGCCCGTATGGGCTGTCTCCATGACGCGGAGGACCTGCTGCTGGAGATCGACTGCGCCATATCCCCCCTCTACACGGTTGGAACGGCCTGGAAGCTGCGGGACACCTATCTGGGTGCCATCCGGGACCCCCGGGGCTGGTTCGACTTCCGGGGCGTGTATCCCAAGCCCGTCACCGTGCAGTAATTCCAACAGAACCAATGGAATACGCCGCGACCGCAAAGAAATGCAAAACAACGCAGCCGTTTTCGGGATAATCTCCCGAAAACGGCTGCGTTTTTTATGTTCCAAACTCTTGCGGACAACTTTCTTACGGCTTCGCGTAGATTTTTCTTCCGGCGGACCAGACTGCCTGTACGGCCCCCTCCTGACGGCGGTACACCGCCCGTTCCAGCCGCTCCGCCGGAGTCAGGGTGCGAGGCTGAGGCAGCGTGTCATCCGCCAGTACGATGGCGTGAAGGGAATTTCCCGCGGCAAAGCCCGGCTGCTCTCCAAAGAATTCCTCCCCGGCAGAGGTAGCCAGATACCACCCTTCCGCCACAGTGAGGAAGGGGGTGCTCCAGTCATCCATCATCCGCCGGGCCTTGGAAGCTCGGATAGCGGCCGCCGTCACGTCAAACAGATCCAGATGATCGCCTCCGGCGATGTCGCTGCCAAGGGCCACCTTCACGCCCTCGTCCAGCATCCTCCGTACCGGCGCCACGCCGGAGCAGAGATTTTGATTGGAGTCGGCGCAGTGGACCACTGTTACCCCGGCGTCCTTCATGGCCTGCCGCTCCCGCTCGTCCGACCAGACGCAGTGGGCCATCACGGTGCGGTCATTCCAAAGGCCGTACTTCTTGTAGGTCTCCCAATACTGCCTGCAATCCGGGTGGAGTTGGCGTACCCAGTCCATCTCCGCGCCGTTTTCCGACAGGTGGGACTGCACCGGCAGATCGCGCTCCGCCGCCAGCTTTCCCAAAAATGCCATCAGCTCATTCGTGCAGGAGGGGGTGAACCGGGGTGTCAGAATTGGCTTGATGTGCCGGAAATCCTGACAGGCATCCAGCCATCGCAGCGTTTCGCGCATGGATTCCTCCGTGGTCTCCTCCAACACGCCGGGTGCGCCGTTGCGGTCCATATTCACCTTGCCAACATAGCCGGTGATCCCCGCTTTTTCCAGCTCATCCATCAAGATCAGGGTAGCGTCGGTGTGGAGAGAGGAAAACATACACACCCGCGTGGTCCCGTGGGACGCCAATTCCCCCGCCAGCTGCCGGTACACCGTCCGGGCGTAGTCCGGCTCCGCAAACCGGGCCTCCGTGGGGAAGGCGTAGGCATTCAGCCAGTCCAGCAGGGGCAGATCCATACCCATCCCCAGCATGGGATACTGGGGAGCGTGGAGGTGCAGGTCCGCAAAGGACTGGACGATCAGGCAGTCTCCATAGTCCTCCACAGACGCTCCGGCATATTGCTCCGGCAGCACCGGATACACCCCGGTAATGACGCCGTTTTCAGCGATAAGATAACCGTGTTCCGTCACATCCAGCCGGCCGCAGGCCGGCGCGGAAACGATATTTCCTTTCAGAATAGTGGTCATTGCGTCCTCCTTTCAAAACAAAAGAGCGCCCGCATAAGCGGACGCTCATAGCAAGATCTTAGGCGATCTCATAGAAACTTCCGCGCCTGAGACGATCCCATCAGCGGAATTATATGAGCCATATTTCCTTTTACAGTTTGATTGTACCACAGTGCCGGGAAAAAGGCAAGCCCCACCGTCGGCACACATCCGGGGAGGGTCGCCTATACTGGCGTACAGGCAAAATTCCGCCTGAATCGAGGAAAAGGCGTTGATTCGTATGCTGCAAGCATTGAGCTGGGCCGCTTTGGGCACCGGCTTTACCTTTCTGATGACCACCTTAGGGGCTGCGGTGGTATTTTTCTTTGTGGAGGAGCCCCGGCCCCAGTTCCAGCGAACCATGCTTGGCTTCGCCGCCGGGGTGATGACGGCGGCCAGCGTCTGGAGCCTGCTGCTGCCCGCCATCGAGCAGTCGGCGGACTTCGGCGTTCCCGGCTGGCTCCCCGCGGCGGCGGGGCTGCTGCTGGGCGTGGGCTTTCTCTCCGCGCTGGACGCCGTTCTGCCCCATCTGCGGCGGGCAAAGGACATGGACTTGACCCGCCGCCAAAGCACGCTGCTGATGGCAGCCATTACCCTCCACAATGTACCGGAGGGCATGGCGGTGGGCCTCGCCTTCGCACTGGCGGCAGAGGGAGAGGGCATGGCTGGGGCTGCGGCGCTGGCGCTGGGCATCGGCATCCAGAATCTTCCGGAGGGCGCCGCCATCTCCCTTCCTCTGCGGCAGGAGGGCAGCTCCCGGGGCCGGGCTTTTCTGTTAGGGACCCTCTCCGGCAGCGTGGAGCCGATTTTCGGTATTCTGGTAGTGCTGGTAGCTGCTGGTGTCCGACCTCTGATGCCATGGCTCCTCAGCTTCGCCGCCGGAGCCATGCTGTATGTGGTGGTGGAGGAGCTGGTGCCTCAAGCCCATTCCAAAGCCGGGACCTGCGGCTTTGTGGGAGGCTTTTTAATTATGATGATCTTAGACGTGGCGCTGGGATAGTGTGTCAAAACGTAAACTTACATTGTCTCCCGGAAAAAAGTCTGCTATAATCGGCCCAGCACACCAAACCCACGCAAAGGAGAACAAATATGGATACAAAATTCAGCGGCAGCGCAAATTACGTAGCGTCACGCGACCTGATGGAAACCGTCAACATTGCCGTGGCTTTGCAGAAGCCTCTGCTCATCAAGGGTGAGCCGGGCACCGGCAAGACCATGCTGGCCCAGGCCGTGGCGGACGCTCTTGGGAAAAAGCTCATTATCTGGAATGTAAAATCCACCACCAAGGCTCAGGACGGCCTGTATGTCTATGACGTTGTGCAGCGGCTCTATGACAGCCAGTTTGGAAACGCTGGCGTAGATGACGTTAAAAAATACATCAAGTTGGGTAAACTGGGCGAAGCCTTCTCTGCCGATGAGCAGGTGGTCCTGTTGATCGACGAGATCGACAAGGCGGATCTGGAATTTCCCAATGACCTTCTCTGGGAGCTGGACCGGATGGAGTTCTACATCCCTGAGACGAAGGAGACCGTACAGGCCAAGCAGCGCCCCATCGTCATCATCACCTCCAACGCAGAGAAGGAACTGCCGGACGCTTTCCTCCGTCGGTGCGTGTTCCACTACATCGAGTTCCCGGAGCAGGAGCAGATGGAAGCCATCCTCCGGGTCCACTTCGGTGATTTGGAGGAAAAGTTGGTGAAGCAGTCCCTCGCCGCCTTCTACTGGCTGCGGGAGCTGCGGGGCATTGAGAAAAAGCCCTCTACCTCTGAACTGGTGGACTGGATCCGGGCGCTGGTGGCCGGCGGCGTGGACCCGGCCCGCATCGAACAGGAGATTCCCTTCGCCGGTGTCCTGCTGAAAAAAGACAAGGATCTTCAGACCCTGCGGAAGGTGAAATAAGCCATGTTCGCCGCGTTTTTTTACCTGCTGCGTCAGCGGGGACTGCACGTTTCCCTGAACGAGTGGATGACGCTGCTGGAGGGCATGGAAAAGGGACTGCACCACTCCACCCTCACCGGCTTTTATCACCTGTGCCGGGCCATCGTGGTGAAGAATGAGACGGAATTTGACCGCTTTGACCAGATCTTTCTGGAATTCTTCAAGGATGTCCCCTACACCGGGGAGCTGCCGGAGGATCTGCTGGACTGGCTGAACCACCCCAGCGAGGATCTGAAACGGACCATTGCGGACCTGCGCGCCGCCGGGTTCCCGGATGAAACACTGGAGGAACTTCTAAAAATGCTGGAGGAACGTCTAAAAGAGCAGACGGAGGAGCACAACGGCGGCAACTACTGGGTGGGGATTCAGGGCCGCACCCCTTGGGGGAACAACGGCTGGCACCCCAACGGTATCCGGATCGGCGGGCAGTCCATGCACCGCACCGCCATGATGGTAGCGGGGGAGCGGAAATTCCGGGACTTCCGGAAAGACAATAAGCTGGACACCCGCCAGTTCCAGATGGCCTTCCGCACACTGCGGCAGCTGTCTGCGCAGGAGCGGAGCGCCGAAAAGGAGCTGGATGTGGACGCCACGATCCACGATACCTGCGAGAGCGCGGGGCGGCTGGAGATCCGGTACAAAAACCCCCGGAAGAACACGGTGAAGGTCCTGCTGCTGATGGACCCCGGCGGTTCTATGGACTACTATTCCGGGCTGTGCAGCCAGCTGTTTCAGGCGGCCACCAAGTCCAACCACTTTAAAGAGCTGCACACCTACTATTTCCATAACTGCATTTACGGCGACGTTTACAACGGCCCCCGCCTCTGGCAGGACGGCCAAACGCCTACGGAATGGCTTTTGCAGAATTTCGATGCCAGCTACAAGGTCATTCTCGTGGGCGATGCCGCCATGAACCCCTACGAGCTACGGGAAAAGCAGTACGATTGGCGGAACCAGCGGTACGGCCCTTCCGGTCTGGAATGGCTGGAGCTGTTCAAAAAGCACTTCCCCTATCTCATCTGGCTGAACCCGGAGCCTTTGCCGGCATTTCAGGACTTCTGGACCTTGACCCATCTGCAGTTGGCCAAGATGTTCCCCATGTTCGACCTTTCCGCCGAGGGTTTGGAAGCCGGCATGAAGCGCCTGATGGTGAAGCGGTAGAGGAGACAAGCCCGCAGCATCGCGGGCAAAACAAATGGAAAGAGGTGGATTATGGATTTTCCCAAGCTGCTGGGGCTGCGCCCCGGCGTCACCGCCGTCATCGGCAGCGGCGGTAAAACCAGTTTACTGCGCCGTCTGGCGGAGGAATTACCGGGGACGGTCCTCCTCTGTACCACCACCCATATCCGCCCCTTTGAGGAATACCCCCTGCTGACGGCCCCTACGCCGGAGGACATCCGCAAGGCTCTGACCGCTCATCGGGTTCTCTGTCTGGGGACCCCCTGCGAAAATGGCAAGCTGACCGCTCCCTCCCTTTCCGTAGAGACGCTGGCCACGCTGGCGGACTATGTGCTGGTGGAGGCCGACGGTTCCCGGCAGCTTCCTTTGAAGGCCCACGATGCCCACGAGCCGGTGATCCCCGCCGTCAGCCGTCAGGTGATCTGCGTGGTGGGGGCATCCGGTTTCGGGAAACCCATCCGGGAAAGCGTCCACCGGCCAGAGCAGTTCTGCGCCCTGACCGGCGCCGCTGCGTCAGATCCCGTCACGCCGGAACAGGCCGCAAAGGCCATTTTGGCGGAGCGGCTGTGCGATACCATGTTCCTGAATCAGATCGACACGGAGGCCCAACGGCCTCTGGCGGACCACTTCGCTGCGGCACTGGGCGGCTCCGGTCTCCGGATCGCCGCCGGGAGTCTTCGGGCCGGGAGCGGCTGGCTTTACCCGGATATCTGAAAAATATGACAGGCCCACTGTCCCCACATTCTGCTGCGAAGCCGCATTTTCTTCGCAAAAGTGCAAACATTTCCACAGAATCATTGATTTCCGCAAACGTTTTCTCCTGTGAATTGCATAAAAATACCGGCAAGGGGTTCACAGCTAACTGGTTCCATGGTATAATTTGACACGTTCTTAACAATATTTCCGCTGCCTTTATCCGCCGCGGAATGATTCTGAACGGAGAAAAACGCCATGGAACACCATGAAAAAGCAGGATGCCTGTTTCCTAAGATCGGTATGCGCAACGTCAAGACCGCCCTTGCGGCAGCCCTGTGCGCGCTGGTCTACTACTTTCTGGACCGCAACCCTACCTTCGCCTGCATCGGCGCCATTTTCGGCATGGGCAGCAGCTTTATGCAAAGCCGTCTCCACGGCGGCAACCGCTTCTTCGGCACAATGGTAGGCGGTTTTATCGGCATGGGTCTGTTTGCCATTTACATGGAGCTGTTCCCTGACGGCAGCAACGCTTGGGTCCTGATCCCCCTGACCTTCGTCGGCGTGATCATTTTGATCCTGCTGTGTCAGCACATCTGGGTAGGCGGCGTACAGCCCGGCGGCGTGGTGTTGTGCATTCTGCTGTTCAACACCCCCACGGACACTTATATCACCTACGCCATGAACCGTATTCTGGACACCGGCATCGGCGTGCTGGCGGCGATTTTTGTCAATGGGATGCTGCCCGGCGGCTTCACCTTCTCTTTTATGCACAGGCTCTACCAGCGTCTGGGGATCCGGGACGATGTAGAGGATGAATTCATGGCCAAACCCGCCGTCTGAGCGATCTGAGGCCGCTCCTTCCAAACGGATCCATTCGCGCAAATGCAAATATGCAAGAAATACCGCTCCCCTGCTGAGAAAACGTTCAGCAGGGGAGTTTTCTATCTACGCCCCCAGGGTTTGACCCGTAAATTCCGTGTGAAACCTGAAAAAGAGGAAGTGCACTTCATGGAAGCCCACTTTCACCTGACATAGAATCTCGGTATCAGTCAGATATACGGAGGTTTTGACGAATGAACAGGTATAAAGAGTCACTTCGGCAGTACTTTTCTGTACAGGCGAAAGCGCTTCGCAAGAAGCGGAAGCTGACCCAAGAGGAAATGTCCGAGCAGTTACATATCACGGTTCGGGCCTATGGTGATTTAGAGCGCGGCTGCAGTTGTTGTTCTGCAATCGCTCTCTTATTCTTTTTACTGATGCTGGAGCCTGATGAACTGACGGCGTTTCTTGCGCAGATGAAAAAGCAGTTCCGGGAGCAGGATCAGCAGGAGGTCGCATAGGCCCCTTTTTTGCAGCATTTCTGTATCTGAAAATATGGGGGGATTCAGAATATGGATGGTCGCAAACGTGTGCTATTGGCCGACAGCAGCGAGGAATTTCGCTGGTTGATGTGGAGAAGTGCGGCAAATCATAATTTTTTCTCCCTTGCAACCGTTGGCAGTGGCCGCGATGTTTTATTATGTATGCAAAAACAGACTGCCGATCTGCTGCTGATGGACACGGCGCTGCCGGATGTCTGCGGTCTAACCGTGTTGGATGAGTTGCAGCGCCGGGGGACTGCCCCTCAGAGGGTCATCCTTCTCTCCAGCATCGTTTCTGAGCAAGTCACCGATCAGGCTTTTGCTCTGGGCGTCTCACATTTTATTCCAAAGCCGTTTCATACCGATCTGCTGTTTGATGCCATGTACGAACTGTTTCCCGGCTGTTCCTGCGGTCATTGGCCGCATAGTCCTCAGTAGGATACAGATAGTCCACGCCCTCAGAAAATAAAAAACCCCAACGGGCACCGCAAACGCGATGACCCGCCGGGGGATCTCCGGAATCAGTCGTCGCCTCCGTCAAAGGGAGCCGCATGATCCGGACTTTTTACTTTTCAAAGACGGGGATCAATCCACCAGACCGGCGGTGATGATGGCCATGGAGTAGACCTCCAGAGCGTTGCAGCCGCGGGACAGGTCATTGATGGGAGCGTTCAGGCCCTGCAGGATGGGGCCGTAAGCGTCGAAGTTACCCATGCGCTGGCAGATCTTGTAGCCGATGTTGCCGGCGTTGATGTCGGGGAAGATGAAAGTGTTGGCATGACCGCCCACGGAGCTGGTGATGTGCTTGGTCTTGGCCACCACGGGAGACACGGCGGCGTCGAACTGGAACTCGCCGTCCACGGGAACGTCGGGCATGGCAGCCTTGGCCTTCTCGCAGGCGTTGCGCATCTTGTCCACGTCCTCGCCCTTGCCGGAACCCAAAGTGGAGTAGCTCAGGAACGCCACCTTGGGATCGATGCCGAAGACCTTGGCGGTACGGGCAGTCTCAACAGCGATCTCCACCAGCTCGTCCTCGGTGGGCTTGATGTTGATGGCGCAGTCAGCCATAGCCAGGACCTCGTTCTCGCCGGTGGCGGAAGGACGGACCATAATGAAGCAGGAGGACACGATCTTGCTGCCCGGCTTGGTCTTGATGATCTGCAGGGCGGGACGGACGGTGTCGGCGGTGGAGTAGGTAGCGCCGCCCAGCAGAGCATCGGCATAGCCCATCTTCACCAGCATGGTGCCGAAGTAGTTGGCCTGAGACAGGGACTTGCGGCACTGCTCCTCGGTCATCTTGCCCTTGCGCAGCTCCACCATCAGGGCCACCATCTTGTCCATGTCAGGGAAGATGGCGGGGTCCATGATCTCAGCGCCGCGGATGTTGAAGCCGGCCTCTTCGGCAGCCTTGGTGATCTCGTCGGCGTTGCCCACCAGAACGGGAGTCAGAAAAGTACCGGACAGCAGACGGGCAGAAGCCTCCAGGATGCGGGGATCGGTGCCCTCGGTGAAGACGATCTTACGGGGATGCGCCTTCAGCTTTTTGATCAGAAATTCAAACATGTTGATTCCTCCAGTTTTTAATTCAGGGAATGGGGTTTCAATTCCACTCTTTATTATACACGGTCCGTAGCCGGGGTCAATAAAAAAAGTGACGAATTGGGGCGTGATTTTTTCCGATTTTTGCGTGTCAACTACGAAATTCGGCAAAAAAGCATCGTTAAAATACATAAAAATATGCCAAAAAGCCAGAAGTTGCTTGACGGGCGAATATAAAAGGGATAATATAAAGCGGTAACAATTTGTTACTTTTTATGGTTCACAAATTTTTAAAGGGCATCTGCCCGCGATACGATAGGAGCATTATGAGTCAAAACACCAAAAAGCCTTATGATCTGCCGGATTGGCCCGCAGAGGCGGAACAGGCCCAGGAAGCGCCCAGACCCCGCAGAAAGCGGCGCGCTCCCGCTGAGCCCGAAGACCTCTGGGGCAAGCTCCGCTTCCGGGCCGGAAAGAAGGTCCGCTGGTTTGGCCGCCGCTGCCGCCGGGTCATCCGGGAGGCTCAGGCCCATCGGTTCCCGGAGTCCAACCGGAAGCCTCTGCAATTCCTGCTGATGCTTTGGGGGCTGCTGCCCTCCGCTGCCAGCCGGCTGCGGGAGATCCTGCTGGGCCGCCGCAGAGAGCGGAACCTCCGCACCAGCAGATTCGCCGTCTGGTTTGAAAAGGAAAAGCGCCTCCACTCCCTGATGTTCCTGGGAGGAAGCTGTGTACTGGCAGGCATCATCCTGTTCTGCTCCTTCTTCACCATCGGCACCACCGTCTCCTATGACGGGCAGGTGTTGGGACGGCTGGCTTCCAAATCGGAAGCCGAAACCGTCCGGAAGGATCTGGAAAGCATCACCTCCCGGACACTGGGAGAGACCTACACCATCGATGATTCCCTGCTGCAATACGATTCCGGCTGGATGCTCCGTCAGGACATTGAGGATAAGGCCGTATACGAGGACCAGCTTTCCGACGAGATCGGTCTTGTGACCTCTGCATACTGCCTGTATGTCAACGATGTGCGCATCGGCGCCACTCCCTACGAGGGCGCGTTGGAGGAACTGCTGGACCAGCTGCAGAAGGCGGCCTCCGATGAAGATACCATTTCCTGTGAATTTGCAGAGGATGTTGAGATCCGGCAGGAGTACGTTCCCACCAGTGAGATCATGAACCTGGGCTATATTGCGGAGCTGCTTTACAGCACCAAGACGGCCGAGGTCACTTACGAGGTGAAAAAGGGCGATACCTGGTCTCAGATCGCCGCCAAGAATGACATGACCTCCGCAGAGCTGCTGGCGCTGAACCCCGGCTACAACATCAATAAGCTCCAGATCGGCGAAGTGCTGACTCTGTCCGCCTCTGTCCCCTACCTGACCATGACCGTGGTAAAGCAGGAACGGTATCTGGATGATGTGTCCTACAACATTGAGTACACCGACAGCGCTGACCTCTATCAGGGCGACTATAAGGTGACCTCCAAGGGTGAATACGGCAAGGCGGACGTGATGGCCAAGGCCACCTATGTCAACGGTGAGGAAACGGAGCGGACCATTCTCTCCTCCGTGACTTTGAAAGAGCCTGTCACCGAATACCGGCTCCGGGGCACCAAGGTCCGGCCCACCTGGATGCCTACCGGCAGCTTCCGCTGGCCCACCAGCGGTCGGATCAGCTCCTACTTCGGCGGACGGAAATCCCCCGGCGGCATCGGCTCCACCAACCACAAGGGCATCGATATCGCCGTCCCCAGAGGGACACCCATCTACGCCGCCGACGGCGGCACGGTGACCTACTCCGGCTGGATGAGCGGCTACGGTTATCTGGTGCAGATCGACCACGGCAATGGCTACGTCACCCGGTACGGTCACAACTCCAGTCTCACCGTCAGCGTGGGGCAGCACGTTTACAAGGGCCAGCAGGTGGCCCGGGCCGGCTCCACCGGCAACTCCACCGGCAACCACTGCCACTTTGAGGTGCGGTACAACGGCGTGGCGAAAAACCCGTTGAACTACCTGCCGTAACAAACTGCATTCCAGAAAAGGGAGGACTTTTGTCCTCCCTTTTTCTTGTGTTCCGGGAGCTTTTATGCTATGATATTTTAGTTAAGTTATGTGCTTTTTCTCCCGGCTTCAAGTGGATAAACACATAAGTCCGGGACTCTGAAAGGAGTGCGAAATATGAAGTCCCTGAAGGTTTTAATGCTCAACGGCAGTCCCCATACCAACGGCAACACCGCCGTGGCCCTGCGGGAAATGGAAGCGATTTTCAAGGAGAATGACGTCGATGTGGAAACGGTGGTCCTGGGAAACCGGGACATCCGGGGCTGCGTGGCCTGCGGCTCCTGTGCCAAGACCGGCAAGTGCGTCTTTGACGATGGAGTAAACGAGCTGGCCCCCAAGTTTCAGGAGGCCGACGGTCTGGTGATCGCCAGTCCGGTGTATTACGCCTCCGCCAACGCCACGCTGATTGCCTGTCTGGACCGGCTGTTTCACAGTACGTCCTTTGATAAGACCATGAAGGTTGGTGCCAGCGTAGCCTGCGCCCGGCGGGGCGGCTGCTCCGCCACCTTTGATGAGTTGAACAAGTATTTCACCATCTCCGGGATGCCTGTGGCCTCCAGCCAATACTGGAACAGTATTCACGGCCGGACGCCCGGTGAAGCGGAGCAGGACGGCGAGGGGCTTCAGACCATGCGGACCCTGGCCCGGAACATGACATTCCTGATGCGCAGCATCGCGCTGGGCAAGGAGCAGTTCGGTCTCCCGGAAAAGGAAGATCGGATCGCCACTCATTTTATCAGATAACTTTAGGAGGATATACCATTTGAAGCGGGAAAATGTACTGGTGTCCGAGGACGCGCTGGCGCGTCAGCGGGAGTTTGAAGCAAAGATCAAGGAGATGTTCACCTCCCGGGAAGCCCATCCTGTGGCCTGCGTGGACACCTTCGGCTGTCAGCAGAACGTAGCGGACGGCCAGAAGCTGATGGGTATGCTGGCCGACAGTGGCTTTACCTTTACAGAGGACCCCAAGGAGGCGGATCTGGTGATCCTGAACACCTGCGCCGTCCGGGAGCACGCGGAACAGCGGGTCTTCGGCAATCTGGGCATTCTCACCCACACGAAAAAGGAAAACCCGGAGCAGGTAATCTGCCTGTGCGGTTGCATGGCGCAGGAGGAGCGGGTCTCTCAGCGGGTGAAGGAATCCTACCGCCATGTGGATCTGGTGTTCGGCCCCCATGCCCTGTGGAAGTTCCCGGAGCTTTTGTGGCGGGTCTATGAGACCCGGAAGCGGGTCTTCGCCGTGGACAATGAGGACGGCACCATTGCCGAGGGCATCCCTGTGGTGCGGGAAAAGGGCGTGAAGGCATGGGTCAGCATCATGTACGGCTGCAACAATTTCTGTTCCTACTGCATCGTACCCTATGTCCGGGGCCGGGAGCGCAGCCGTGATCCCCAGTGCGTTTTGCAGGAGGTCCGGGAACTGGTTGCCGCCGGTTACAAGGACATCACCCTGTTGGGGCAGAATGTCAACTCCTACGGCAATGATCTGGATCTGGACTACCATTTCCCGGATCTCTTAGAGGACATCGACAAGATCCCCGGCGAATACTTGATCCGCTTTATGTCCAGCCATCCCAAGGATGCCACCAACCACCTCTTTGACGTGATGTCCAAGTGCTCCCATGTGGCAAAGCAGCTCCACCTCCCCTTCCAGTCCGGCAATGACCGGGTGCTGAAGGAGATGAACCGCCGCTACACCCGGGAGAAATATTTAGAGGAAATTCGCTACGCCAAAAGCGTAATGCCCGGTCTGGTGCTGACCTCCGACGTCATCATCGGTTTCCCCGGTGAGACGGAGGCGGAGGCCATGGACACCGTTTCTCTGGTGGAGGAAGTGGGGTTCGATGCTTTGTTTACGTTTATCTACTCCCCCCGGCCCGGCACAAAGGCGGCAGCCATGCCGGACCCCGCCACTCGTGCCGAAAAGCAGAAGTGGTTCGATAAGCTCCTGGAAGTCCAGAATGCCAATTCCGCCAAGCTTCACGCCGCCTATGTGGGCAAGACCGTCCGGGTGCTGGTGGACGGCGAGAGTGACGATGAGAACTTCCCCCTTGCCTCCCGCACTGAGGGCAACCGGCTGGTGCGGCTGAAGGGTGACAAGAGTCTGATCGGCAGCTTTATTGACGTAAAGATAACGGACAGCAACACCTGGGCGCTGTACGGCGAGCCGGTGTGATATTCCCTAAATAGGCTTTGCCTATTGGAATACACCCCCCATTCTCTTTTCCTCTTGTGGAAAAGAGAATGCGCCGTGTACGGTGGAAGAGAAAAGACGCTTTTGTCCAAACTTGCAGCAAGCGCAAGTTTGGGAAATGCGGTTCTCAACTGTTCTGCCCAAAGACTTGTCAGTCCCTGCGTAGCACGGGCGGGGTGCGGAGCTTATCAAGTCTTGTACGCCGTGCTGATAGTCACATGAAGCCTCTGGGTGCAAATAGGACACCCTCTGCTTCTCTTTCCGCTGCCGCTCCTGCTCATTTGCAGAGCAGGGTAGTGCGTAGCGAAGCGGAACGCACGGGAGTAGAAATACGCCGATTCAGTTTTGCACCTCGTTGCGCCGTTCCCATAGGTGTGGGGACGCACTGGTTTGAGATTTTAGTATAGCGCAGCCGGTATGAGAGTTGCGGGCTTAGTCGGCAATGCGTGGCGGCCAGCCCCCGTTTTGGGTGATTTGACACGGAGGTGTCAAATCATTCCTCAGCGTCTTTTCTTTTGACCATGAATGGCCGTTTTCTTTTCCGCAAGAGGAAAAGAAAATGGGGATTCGATCTTGCATGATATCGCCATGCTTTCCCGTGCCGCAAGGCGGCACACCCTTATACGATCTGGTATCATAAAACAGAAACATTTGCTGAAAGATAAAGAAAGAGGTATTTTTATGGCGGAACTGACCCCCATGATGAAGCAATATCTGGAAATCAAGAAGGACAACCCGGATTCCATTTTGTTTTTCCGTCTGGGGGACTTCTATGAGATGTTCGCCGACGATGCCAAGCTGGCTTCCAAGGAACTGGACCTGACCCTGACCTCCCGGGACCACGGCAAAAACGCCAAGCCGGAGGAAGAACGGGTCCCCATGTGCGGCATCCCCTACCACGCCAGCGAATCCTACATCGCCCGGCTGATTGCCAAGGGCTACAAGGTGGCCATCTGCGAGCAGATGGAGGATCCCGCCACCGCCAAGGGCCTGGTGAAGCGGGACATCATCCGGGTGGTGACCCCCGGCACCGTTATCGACGCCGCCTGCCTGGATGATAAGTCCGGCAACTACCTCTGCGGCATCTATCTGGACAGCCAGGGGGGCGGCGCGGCCTTCTGCGACCTCTCCACCGGCGAGACCCACCTGACCGCCTTCGCCGGCAAGGATGCACTGACCCACATCATCAACGAGCTGGGTCGGTTCAATCCCGCCGAGGCCATTCTCAGCGACGGGGCCTACAGCGAACAGGCGCTGACGGAGGTCCTTACCGACAAATTCCACTGCCGCTATGAAAACGGCGGTGAGCGCCGGTTCCGGCTGGCGGAGGCAGAGAAAAACATCCGCGCCCAATTTGGTGAGGAAGCCTTTTCCAGGCTGCCTGCCGGGGAGCCTGCCGCCGCCATGGCTCTGGGCGGTTTGCTGAACTACCTCTACGAGACCCAGAAAACCGACCTCTCCCACATCCGGGAGCTGGATTACTACCGTCAGGGCCGGTTTATGGAGCTGGATCTGGCCGCCCGCCGGAATCTGGAGCTGACAGAGACCCTTCGGAGCAAGGAGAAGAAAGGCAGCCTCCTCTGGGTGCTGGACAAAACCAAGACCCCCATGGGCGGTCGAATGCTGCGAAGCTGGTTAGAACGCCCCCTCCTGTCCGTGACGGATATTGACCGCCGCAGCAGCGCCGTGGCTGCGCTGGTGGATGACACCATCCGCAGGGAGGAACTCATCGCCGGAATGACCGGCCTTGGAGACATGGAACGGCTCATTGGCCGCATCGTCTATGGCACCGCCGGTGGCCGGGACTTGACCTCCCTCCGCGCCGCCATGGAAAAGCTGCCCAACCTGAAGGAACAGCTTTCCGGGTTTTCCGACCGCCGTCTGACCGAACTGACCGCCGAGCTGGACACGCTGGACGATATCAGCGGGGACATTGCCGCCGCCATCTGTGACGAGCCGCCCTTTTCTGTCCGGGAAGGCAGCATCATCCGGGATGGCTTCAACGAAGAAGTGGACCGCCTGCGGCACATTCTGAAAAGCGGCAAGGGCGTTATGGCGGAGATGGAGGCCAAGGAGAAGGAAAAAACCGGCATCCGCACCCTGAAAATCGGCTATAACAAGGTGTTCGGCTACTATATTGAGGTCTCCAACGCCTTTAAGGAGCAGGTGCCGGAAACCTACATCCGCAAACAGACCTTGGTAAACGGCGAGCGGTTCATCACACAGGAACTGAAGGATCTGGAACATGAGATCCTGACGGCCTCCGAGCGGGTGGTGGCGCTGGAATATGAGCTGTTCTCCGCCCTGCGCCAGCAGATCGCGGACAACGCCGGGCGCATCCAGAAAACCGCCGCGGCGGTGGCGGAGTGCGACGCGCTGTGCTCCTTTGCCTCCGTAGCAGTCCACAACAATTTCTGCCGTCCGGAGGTGGACGAGTCCGGGGTCATTGAGATCCGAGAGGGTCGTCATCCGGTGGTGGAAAAGGTGCTGAAAGACGCCCTGTTCGTCCCCAACGACACGTTTATGGGGGAAAAGGAGGAGCGGGTGGCTATCATCACCGGCCCCAACATGGCGGGTAAATCCACCTATATGCGGCAGGTGGCCCTCATCGTCCTCATGGCCCAGATGGGCAGCTTCGTCCCCGCCAAATACGCCCATATCGGCGTGGTGGATCGGATCTTCACCCGCATCGGCGCCAGTGACGATCTCTCCGCCGGACAGTCCACCTTCATGGTGGAGATGACGGAGGTCTCCGATATTCTCCATCAGGCCACCAAAAATTCTCTTCTGATCCTGGATGAGATCGGCCGGGGCACCTCCACCTTTGACGGCATGGCTATCGCCCGGGCGGTGCTGGAATACTGCGCCGACAAAAAGACCCTGGGGGCCAAAACTTTGTTTGCCACCCACTATCACGAGCTGACAGAAATGGAAAACACCCTCCCCGGCACGGTGAACTACAACATCGCCGTCAAGCGCCGGGGGGAGGATATCATCTTCCTGCGGAAGATCATCCCCGGCGGCGCCGACCGCAGCTACGGCATCGAAGTCGCCAAGCTGGCGGGTCTGCCGGAGAAGGTGGTCCAGCGGGCCAAGGTCATTCTGAAGGAGCTGGAGGACGAAAACGGCGTACAGTACGTGGCCGCCCGGAAAGAGACCGATCAGGTCTCGCTGGACGCCATGAGCGAGGGCGAGGTGCTGGACGCCATCCGCCGCTGCCAGCCGGATACGCTGACGCCCATTGAGGCCATGAGCCTGCTGTATGAGCTGAAACAGAAACTCAGTAAGTGAGTGCTGCTCCCGCAGAAGGGCATTCTTCAAAATAGGCTTTGCCTATTGGAATGCACCCCCCATTCTCTTTTCCTCTTGCGGAAAAGAGAATGCGCCGTGCACAGTGGAAGAGAAAAGGTACCGAATCCAAACTTGCACATTTGTGCAAGTTTGGGGAATGCGGTTCTCAACTGTTCTGCTCAGAAATTTGTTTTCTGCTTCGTGGCACGGGCGGAGTGCGGATTTCATTCAGCCTTGTACACCGTGCTGATAGTCACATGAAACCTCGGGATGCAAATAGGACACCCTCTGCTTCTTTTTTCGCTGCCGCTCGTGCTCATTTATAGAGCAGGGCAGCGCTTAGCGAAGCGGAAAGCGCGGAAAGAGAAGCAGGTCAAGTCCGGTTTTGCAGCCCCGATGAATGCCACGCCACCAAATGCGGGGACGCAGTTCTTCGAGGTGTGCCTATCGGCGCAGCCGGTAGAAGACTTCTGGATTTGGTCGGCAGTTTGTGACGGCCAGCCCCCCGTTTTGGGTGAGTTGGCCCATGGGGGGCCAACTCATTCCTAAGCGGTTTCCTTTTCCACCGCTGTGGCGGCGACTTTTCTTTTGACAAGACAAAAGAAAAGTGGGGGCCGCATCCTGACAGGAACTGTTCCCTTGCGGGAAGCAAAGAAAATGTGGAGAACATCCCCTGCGGCGATTCGCCGCACATTCTGGGTCCTCCCTTTCAGGGAGAACCATTCAAAGGAGCCTTGCAATGGCCAAACGTAAATCCGCCTCCTATATGACCCCCGGTGAGCAGATCGCCGGAACTGTTTTCTTTGTGATCTATCTGGTGGTGCTGCCCTTTGCCACAGCGCCCCTGTTCCGATTGGCGGAGCGGCTGCTGGATGCCAGCATTTCGCCCTCGCTGCAAAATGCCATCTATTATTACACACTGTTTGCCGTTACGTTCATCATTTTCCACAGCTTTCTGGGCCGCACCACCCGGAATTTTGCGGACAATTTGGGCAACGCCTGCAAGTCGATCTTAGTGGGTCTCATCGCTCTGTACGGCCTCAATGAGTTAGTCTACCGGCTGACCCGGATGTTGGTGAACAACCACACCAACCTGAATGACACCACTATCTCCGCCCAGATCCATGACGCCCCCAGAGTAACGCTGCTGATCGTAATTTTCCTGGCTCCCTTCGTGGAGGAAGTGCTGTTTCGCGGGCTGGTATTCGGCAATCTGAAAAGCAAAAGCCGCACGGTGGCCTATGTGGTAAGCTGCCTGCTGTTCGCCTTGCTCCATGTGTGGCAGTTTGCCGTAGTGCGGCAGGACATCACCTATTTCCTGCTGATGGTGCAGTATCTGGTGCCGGGCCTGGTGCTGGCCTGGGCCTATGACCACACCGGGACCCTGTGGAGCTCCATTCTGCTCCACGCCGCCGCCAATGCCCTTCATGTGTCGGCAGGTATGTGATACCCTATATAGAATCGAGCGTGGAGTTCTGTGAGTTTTTTTGACGTGTTTTCTGAAATGCTGGTCATTCTCTTCTGCATGGCCGCAGGTTTTCTCGCCCACAAGCTGGGATATCTGAGCAAGCAAACGGATCAGAATCTTTGCCGTTTGCTCCTGGGTATCATTGTGCCTTGCCTGATTTTAGGCTCCGTCTCCGCTGGAGATACCCTGCCCAGTACCGAGGAAATTCTTTCCGTTTTAAAGGTAGCAATCGTTTATTATGGGCTGGGTTTCTGTGCCGCTACCTTTGTGCCCCACCTGTTGGGTGGAACAGTCAAGCAGCAGTGTGTCTGGCGCTATTCGTTGATTTTTTCAAATATGGCCTTTATCGGCTATCCGGTATCGGTCGCTCTCTTTGGTCAGGAGGCACTGTTCTATGCCGTGATCCTGGTCCTGCCCTTTAACCTGCTGTCCTATTCTCTGGGTCCCTTGATGCTGGCTGGACAGGCAAAGTTTCGTTGGCAGCAGTTGCTATCGCCATGTATCGTTGCCTCGGTGATCGCCTTGATGGTGGCCCTGTTCCACATCAATATGCCAGCCTTGCTTGGGGAGTGTCTGAACTTTACAGGCAGCCTGACAACCCCCTTATCCCTCTTATTGGTCGGTTCTCTGCTGGCAGATTTGCCTTTTGGACGGGCATTTACTTCACCCCGGCTGTGGGCTCTGGCGGCCTTCCGACTTCTGATCCTTCCCATTATGCTGTGGCTGCTCCTGAAGTGGACCGGTATCGGCACACCTCTGGTGGCTAATATCGCCGTGATCCTCATGGCCATGCCCACCGCCCTCAACGGCAGTATGCTGGCCATGGAATACGGCGGTGACACCGAATGTATGGCCCAGAGCATTTTCCTGACCACCCTGATGTCTATTATCACCATTCCCGTTTTGGCAGCATTGCTGTAAGGAGAAATCATATGCCTCACATTCAACAATTATCGTCTCATGTGGCCGACCTGATCGCCGCCGGCGAGGTGGTGGAGCGCCCCGCCTCTGTTGTAAAAGAACTGGTGGAAAACGCCATCGACGCCGGAGCCTCCGCCATTGTGGTGGAGATCCAGCGGGGCGGCATGGGCCTGATCCGGGTGACGGACAACGGCTGCGGCATCGCGCCGGAGGAGCTGCCCACCGCCTTTTTGCGCCACGCCACCAGCAAGCTCCGCACGGCGGAGGATCTGGCCAAAATCGGGACCCTTGGCTTCCGCGGCGAGGCTTTGGCGGCCATTTCCGCCGTCAGCCGGGTGGATGTGCTGACCCGGCGGCCGGGGGATACCACGGGTTCCGCTATCCATGGCGAGGGCGGGCACATGGAGCCTGTCCGGGAGGAGGGCGCCCCGGAGGGTACCACCATCCGGGTGGCGGATCTCTTTTACAACACCCCTGCCCGGTTGAAATTCATGAAGAAGGACAGTGCCGAGACCGCCGCCGTGGCGGGGCTGATGCAGCATCTGGCGCTGAGTCACCCGGACGTTTCCTTCAAGTTCATCAAGGACGGGCAGGAGTCCCTTCATACCCCCGGAGACGGCAAGCTGGAATCCGCCGTGTACGCCGCCTTGGGCCGGGAATTCGCCAAAACGCTGGTTCCGGTGCAGGGCCGGGGCGGGGACATCGAGGTGCGGGGCTTTGTGACCGCCCCCGTCAATGGCCGCGGCTCCCGCTCCATGCAGGTGTTTTTCGTCAATGGCCGGTTCATCAAGTCCCAGCTTCTGACCGCTGCTTTAGAGGAAGGCTACCAGAATCAGCTTCTCAAGGGCCGGTTCCCCGGCTGTGTGCTGGAGGTGCTGCTGCCGGTGACGGCGGTGGACGTGAACGTCCATCCCGCCAAGACCCAAGTGAAATTTGCCAAGGAGCATGACGTATTTGATGCTGTGTTCCACACGGTCATGGACGCGTTGGATGCTCGCGGTGGGGCTGTGACGAAGCCGGCTCCCCCGCCGGTCCGAGAGACCCAAAATCCCCGGCAGGACTTTTTTCAGTCCATGGACGCCAAGGCGTACCGGGAACAGGGGACGAAACCCGCCGCTGCACCTACCATTGTAAAATCCCCCGCCCCGGCCCAGCCACCCAAGGCGGCCCAACCCGCTTTCCGTCCGCAGCCGGTGACACCGGCTGCGCCTGTCAAGCCCTCCTGGAACACGGAGTGGCGCTCCACTGCCAAGGTGGCGGACAGCGTCCAGCCCATCTGGCCGCCTCGGGATACTGTCAAGGCAGCGCCTGCCAGCGCCCTGGGAAAGGCCCCCGCCTCCGTGACCGCCAAGCCTGCGGAGCCTGTGGTTCCTGTGCCGGAAAAGACGGTGGAACCCGCCCCGGCCCCTAAGCCCTTTGTCCCGGCCATTCCCGCCGTCCCGGCCCAGCAGACTGCCATGGAACTGCCGGGGCAGGAAACGGTGCTGCCGGAGGCAGCCCCGTGGCGCATTGCCGGAGAAGTCCTGAACACTTACATTATCTGCGAGGATGACGCGGAGACCCTCTGGCTTATCGACAAGCACGCCGCCCATGAGCGGATGAACTTTGACCGGCTGATGACCTCCAAGGAGCCGCCCATGCGGCAGACCCTTTTGCAGCCCATCGCCGTGGAACCCGGCAAGGAGGACGCCGCCCTGCTGCTGGACAATCTGGAGCTGCTGGAACAGTTCGGCTTCGGCTGTGAGGATTTTGGTGACGGCGCAATTCTGGTGCGGGAGGTCCCGGCGGATTTGGACGCGGCGGACACCGCCGCCACGCTGGAGGAATTTGCACAGAATCTCCGCACAGGCCGGAATCTGGACGAAAAGCGGGAGGCGCTGCTGCACACCATGGCCTGCAAGGCCGCCATCAAGGGCGGCTGGACCAGCGACCCCGCCGAGTTGAAGATCTTGGTGGAAAAGGTGCAGAGCGGGGAGGTCCGGTACTGCCCCCACGGACGGCCCGTAGTGGTGAAGGTCACGAAATACGAGCTTGAAAAGCTTTTCAAGCGGGCCTGAGAAGGGAAATTTCAAACAGCCAAAAGCCACCGCCGTCGCGGCGGTGGCTTTTCAACGAAAGGATGCAACAAGCATGGATATGATTCAAACGCTGGCGCAGGAGCTGAATAAGGACCCCCGGCATGTGGAAAACGTGGTCCGGCTGCTGGACGAGGGCAACACGATCCCCTTCATTGCCCGCTACCGCAAGGAGCTTCATGGCGCTATGGACGACACCTCCCTCCGGACGCTGGAGGAACGGCTCCAATACCTCCGCGGGTTGGAGGAACGCCGGGATACGGTGAAAAAGTCCATCGAGGAGCAGGGCAAGCTGACGGAGGAATTGGCCGCCGCCATCGACAGCGCCCAGACCTTGGCAGAGGTGGAGGATCTCTACCGCCCCTACAAGCAAAAGCGCCGCACCCGCGCCACCGTGGCCCGGGAAAAGGGCCTGGAACCGCTGGCGGCATTGTTATTTGCTCAGGAGCGGGACTGTCCCCGTCCGGAGGATGCGGCGGCGGGCTTCATCGATTCGGAAAAGGGCGTGGAGACGGCGGCGGACGCTCTGCAAGGAGCAAATGACATCATCGCCGAGTGGATCAGCGACGATGCAGCCGTCCGCAAGAGCCTGCGGGAGCTGTTGGAGCGGCGGGGTACTCTGCGTTCCCTCGCCGCCACGGAGGAGGACAGCGTATACCGCCTGTACTACGATTTTGAGCAGTCCCTCAGCCGCTTGCAGGGCCACCAGATCCTCGCCATCAACCGGGGTGAAAAAGAGGAAAAGCTGAAGGTCACTGTCCTGCTGGACCGGGATCTGGCGCTGCCGGTGCTGCGGCGCGCGGTGGTGAAGCCCGGCTCCGCTGCCATGGAGTTTGTCAAAGCCACGGCCGAGGATAGCTATGACCGGCTTATTTTCCCCTCACTGGAACGGGAAATACGGGCAGCGCTGACAGACCGGGCTGACGAGGGCGCCATCGGCCAGTTTGCCCTGAACCTGAAGCCCCTTCTGATGCAGCCGCCGGTGAAGGGCAAGGTCACCATGGGTCTGGACCCCGGCTACCGCATGGGCTGTAAAGTGGCGGTGGTGGACGGTACCGGCAAGGTGCTGGATACCGCTGTGGTCTATCCCACCTACGGCGAACGGCAGAAGAACGAGGCCATCGCCGCACTCAGCAAGCTGATCGCCAAGCACGGCGTGGAGCACATCGCCATCGGCAACGGCACCGCCAGCCGGGAAACAGAGCAGATGGCGGTGGAGTTGATCCGCAAGGTCGGCGGGAACGTCAGCTATATGATCGTAAGTGAGGCAGGGGCCTCCGTCTATTCCGCCAGCAAGCTGGCCGCCGAGGAATTCCCCCAGTATGACGTAAATCTCCGCTCCGCCGTGTCCATCGCCCGGCGGTTACAGGACCCGCTGGCGGAGCTGGTAAAGATCGATCCCAAGTCCATCGGCGTGGGGCAGTATCAGCACGATTGTCCCCAAAAGCGGCTGGATGACGCTCTGAACGGCGTGGTGGAGGACTGCGTCAATGCCGTAGGCGTGGATGTCAACACCGCATCCCCCTCCCTTTTGCAGCGGGTGGCGGGTCTGAACGGCACCACGGCGAAAAACGTGGTGGTCTACCGGGAGGAAAACGGCGCGTTCACCTCCCGCGCCCAGATCAAAAAGGTTCCCAAGCTGGGGCCCAAGGCCTTCCAGCAGTGTGCGGGCTTTTTGCGGGTGCCGGAGAGTAAAAGCGTACTGGACAACACCGCCGTCCACCCGGAATCCTATGACGCGGCCAAGGCCCTGCTGGAGCTGACAGGCCACACCTTAGCGGATGTGAAGAATGGAGCCATTTCCGACCTTCCCGCCCGCCTCGGCGCTTATGGGGAAGAAAAAGCGGCAGAGGAAATCGGCGTGGGCGTCCCCACCCTGCGGGACATCGTATCCGAGCTGCTGAAACCGGGGCGTGACGTCCGCGATGAGCTGCCTAAGCCCATCCTCCGCACGGACGTGCTGGAAATGAAGGACTTGAAGCCCGGCATGATCCTCACCGGCACGGTGCGGAACGTCATCGACTTCGGCGTGTTCGTGGATATCGGCGTCCATCAGGACGGTCTGGTGCACATCTCGCAGGTGTGTGACAAATTCATCCGGCACCCCTCCGAGGCGGTGTCCGTGGGGGATGTTGTGAAGGTGGTCGTTCTGGAGGTGGACGAGAAGAAAAAGCGCATCAGCCTTTCCATGAAGCAGGCAAAATAAATTTTTTCCATGTAAAATTCAAATCATCAGGAGAGTCGGCGGTCTTTTGGCCGTCGGCTCCAGCGTGTCGAAAAAGTCTTTTCTCCCCGCTGAGCAAGTTTTCAGAACTTCAT
>OJNX01000064.1_pt1 | contig 66488 bp, 67 predicted proteins | sample 1598021 | NCBI WGS metagenome assembly OJNX01 (sample SAMN01915227, study PRJEB22387) | human gut metagenome | isolation source: stool | host: Homo sapiens | place: USA | reverse complement strand
GTCAAAGGCAGTATTGAGGTCTTGAAGGTGGACGCAGAAACCAAGCAGCCGCTGGCCGGTGTGGTGTATTATCTTTTCGACGCCGATGGCAACAAGGTCGCGGATGGCACGACCGATGCCACCGGCAAGGTGACATTCTCCGGCCTGCGACTTGGCAAATACGCCTATCAGGAGATCAGCACCGTGGACGGCTATGTGCTGGACGAGACCAAATACGATTTCAGCCTGACCACAGCAAATCTCAATATCAAGGTTACCCGCGAGAACGCACCCGCCAAGGGCAGCATCACCGTCCGCAAGGTGGACGTTATCGGCAGTCCTCTCGCTGGTGCGGAGCTGCTGCTGGAAACTTCCACAGACGGTCAGACGTGGACGGAGGTCGGCAGAGTGACCACCGACAACACAGGCATCGCCAAGTGGAGCGACCTCAAGGTTGGCGCGCAGTATCGTATTACCGAAACCAAAGCTCCCGCAGGGTACACCTTCCTGACCGAGCTGCTGTTCACGGGAACGCTGGACAGCAATAACCGAGACATTACCATCACTGCCTGCAACAATGCGGGATTCGTCCTGCCGTTCACGGGCGGAACGGGATTTACAACCTATTTCCTGTTTGCAGCACTCGCTCTCATGGCGGGTGTTTATTTTTGCAAAAAATCTGATTTTATGAAGGAGAAAACCAAATGAAAAAGATCCATCGCGTATTGGCACTGCTGTTGGCGGCGCTTATGGCCCTTGGGCTGATGACGACGGCATTTGCCGCAACAGATTCTGCGCCTATCATCGATCCCGGCAAGAAGGCATCCCTGAGCATCTATAAATACGACATCACCACGGCTGGCAAAGACGGTGCGTGGGACGCTGAGTCCTATGTTTCTACTGGCTTGCATGACGGTGCGGTTATCGACAAGCTGAGCAAGTACGCCATTCAGGGCGTGGAGTTCACCTACCTCCGCGTGGCTGACATCACCATGAGCAATGAAGCGGTAGACGGTCAGCGGCAGGTGGGTGTGCTGTATGGCTTTGATGGCTCTGAACGCTCCAATGCTGTGCTGTCCGCCATCGGCCTGACTGCCGCAGACGCTCACAAGACTGAGGGCGGTATCAACTACTTCACCAGCGACAACCTGAACAACAAGCTGGCCGCAGCTCTCGCAGCCAACGCTACGAATGTGAAGAACGCTCTGGAAACCGCCGTGAAGAACGGCGGTGTGGCTATGCCCGAAACGGATGCTTCCGGCCACACCTCCGCATCCGACATGGAGCTCGGGCTTTATCTGGTAGTGGAAACCCGCGTCCCCGAAATGGTCACCAGCACTTGCAATCCTTTCTTTGTGAGCCTGCCTATGACCACCATTGACGGCGCGGCGTGGGATTACGATGTGACCGTCTACCCCAAGAATCAGACCGGCAATCCTGACCTTGAAAAGACCGTGCGCGAGGACAAAAACTCCACCGGCAAGAATACCGGCAGCCTGACCGACATCAAGGATGGTTACGCCCATACCACTACCGCCTCCGTGGGCGATACCGTGGACTACCAGATCATCAGCACCCTGCCCACCATCACCTCCAAGGCATCTGCGCTGAGCGAGTACACCTATGTGGACACGCTGAGCAAGGGCATCCGCTACAACAAGAACGACGTGGTCATCGAGTTCTTTAAGGACGCTGGCTGCACCGACAAGATCACCACCTGGGCCGAGGATTCCGGCAAATTTGCGGTGACTTACGATGATGCCGCCAACATCATGACCGTCAAGATGACGGAGACCGGTCTGGCGGAGATCAACGAGGCGGCCACCGTGCATACCGACAGCGTCAAGCGTGGCTACAGCGATTGCACCATGCGCCTCACTTACGCCGCCACCTTGACTGCCGCCGCCAAGATGGGCGATACCGACAACCCTAACGAGGTCGTACTGACTTGGAAGCGTACCAACACGACCTACTTTGATACCCTCAAGGACTGCTGCCATGTGTATACCTACGGAGTGGATGTGCTGAAGCAGTTTTCTGACAACGGCGGCAACGTGCGGAACGTGAAGTTCCGGCTGCACAACGATACTGACGACTGCTATATCATCGCGGAGCAGAAGGACGGCGTGTACTACGCCAAGGGTTTTACCGCCAAGAAATCTGATGCTACTACGTTCATTCCCAATGCACAGGGTCACATCGTGGTCAAGGGGCTGGAGGATGATGCTTACAGCCTGACTGAGATTGCTACGGATAAGGGTTACGTTCTCCTCAAGGACTCGGTTAAGATCGTCATTAAAACCGCTGAGAATGAGCGGTGTGAGGAGTGCGGCGCGAAGCTGCTGACCGCCTCCGCTACCGTCAACGGCAAGGATGCCAGCATGACGGACGGCAACGCCATTGTGCCCCTGACTGTGGTCAACAATCCCGGCTTCGACCTGCCCAAGACCGGCGGCTACGGCGTTTGGATGTATACGGTGGGCGGCGTTCTGCTGCTGGGCGCGGCGGCCTTTATCGTGATCCGCAGCCGTAAGCAGCATAAGGGCGAGCAGTGAAGCGCTGGCTACTGGCAGTGGCTTGCGGCGTTGCGGCGCTGGGGCTGCTGCTTTACCCACTGATCGGTGAGCTGATAAGTGAGAAGTATCATTCGGATGTGGAAACCACCTACACCACCGCCATCGCTGACACCGATGACACCGAACTGACCGCCCAGTGGCAGGCGGCGGAGCAATACAATGATATGCTGTCCGGCACAGCGACCATCACAGAGGGAGGGGCTTCCGCACCTCCCTTGGCCTATGCCGAGCAGCTCACGGTAGGCGGCGTCATGGCCTATGTGGACATCCCTAAAATCGGAGTATATCTGCCCGTGCAGCATGGTACGGATGCGGACACGCTGGAGCGCGCCGTAGGCCATGTAGTAGGGACTTCCCTGCCGGTGGGCGGCAGCAGCACCCACGCGGTGCTGTCGGCACACAGCGGTATGGCAAGCTCCAGGCTGTTTTCGGACATCGACCAGCTTACAGTGGGCGACACGTTTTACATCCATGTGCTGGGTGAGGTGCTGGCATATAAGGTAGACGCCATCAACACGGTGCTGCCCACGGACACGCGCCTACTGCAAATCGAGGACGGTAAAGACTATGTGACGTTGGTGACTTGTACGCCGTTCGGGATCAACACACATCGCTTGCTGGTGCGAGGCCACCGTGTTCCCTATACTCTCGAACCGGAAGCCGCTGCCGCCACAGAAAAAACGGCGGTATCCTCGTGGACGCAGCACTACCTCACTGGCCTTGCCGTCGGCCTTGGCACGATGGCAGTAGTCGGTGGCGCTTACTTTTTGGTAAGGAGGGCGCGCCATGCGTAAGAAACCTTTTGCGCTGGCGGTGCTGCTGGCCGCGGCAGGCGTCTGCGTCATGCTGTGGCCGGTGGTCACAGGACATAGGCTGCAGGCCAACACGGATGAAGCCGTGCAGGGCTTCATCGAAGAACGGAAGCCGGAGCAGCAGTGCCCCGAACTACTGGCGGCTTTGCAGGAGTACAACCGGCAGCTTTACGCGGAAAAGCAGTGCAACCTCACCGACCTTGAAGCCTGCGAGGAGCCCGCCGCCGACCTGACTGCCTACGGCATCGAAGATGAGATCATAGGCGTCTTAGAGATACCGGCTATGAAATTAGCCATGCCTGTCTATCTGGGCGCGTCCGATGCCCACCTTGCCGCAGGTGCGGCGGTGTTGGGCAACACGTCAGCGCCCATCGGCGGTGACGGCACCAACTGCGTTATTGCAGGCCACCGTGGGTGGAAAGGCGCAGACTACTTCCGGCACATCGACAAGCTGGCTGTGGGCGATACCGTTATGCTGACAAACCTGTGGGAAACGCTGACCTATACTGTAGCTGACATTCAGATCATCCAGCCCCATGAGGTGGACAAGATCAAGATACAGCAGGGCCGCGACCTGCTGACGCTGCTGACCTGCCACCCCTATGCCAGCGGTGGACGGCAAAGGTATGTGGTGTACTGCGAGAGAACGGAGGTGAGATAGCGGTGGCTCTTGTAGGCAAAGTGACCTTCGTGGGGGACGATGACATCCTCTATGACGATGCAGATGCCTTCCTGGACTGCATCCGTAGGGAATTGCCGTATTTTAGTACCTCGGGTTTCCGCTATGAAGTCCTGACAGACGATCCCGCCGTTCGAAAGGCGGTGAATGACATCCTGTTCGACTTCTTTGGCGTGGAAGCACCCTGCGAGGAGGAAGACTACACACAGACGATGGGAGGAATGTGATATGAACGTAAATCGGGAGATGCTGGCGTTTCTGCGGAAGCAGTACCCTGCGGGCACACGCATCCGGCTGGACGCCATGCAGGACCCGTATGCACCGGTGGAGGCCGGTACGACGGGAAAACTGAACTACATCGACGACGCGGGACAGTTCCACATGAAGTGGGACAACGGGCGGACGCTGGCGCTTATCCCCGGCGTGGACAGCTTCACCGTCCTGCCGCCGGAGCTTACCTTGATGAAGCTGTATATGCCCCTCACCGCCGACATTTACGAGCGAAATGAGTGGGGAGATATGCCGGATGAGCCGGAGCTGCTGACCGGACGTGACCTGACGGCGTATGAGGACCACATCCGCAGCGCGCTGGTGAAGTATCGGATGCCGGAGGAGGCCGCCCGCGGCATCATGCACTGGTACGATACGCCGGACAGCGTGAACGACAAGGTGCGCTCCGTCACCTTCAATGTGGAGCGGCGGGACGGCAGGCTGTGGGGCATCGCGGAATGTCAGATCAGCGGCGAGTTGTCGGCGGCAGAGCTGACCACACTGAAGGAGTATATTGAAGGACAGGCGTCGGACGGCTGGGGCGAGGGTTTCGAGCAGCATGAGATAGCCGTTGGACGTGGCAGCGAGCTGTATGTGCATCTGTGGCAGGATTACGGTTGGAGCATCCAGACGGAGCAGGAACGCTTCCGCGCCCACTTCGAAAAGCTGCCGGAGATGTGCTTCACGCTGCTGTCGGGCACGGGACAGCTCATCTGCATCAAGCGCGGCGAAAGCGGGTACTACCCCAGCGATTGGTCTACCGGTGACGCCCGCGAGAACCGCCGTATCGCGGATGAGCAGAACAGAAAGAGGGGCGTGACGCCTGCACAGGAGGAGGCTATGAAGATCGGCAGCATGTGCGGCTGGGATGTACCCGGTGCAGACCCGGACAACTGTGAGGACATCGTACAGCGCCGCGGGGGGATGGAGCTTGGATAAAAAGATTATCTCCATATACATGGGCAATCCCGACAACAGCAATCACGCGGAGCTGGAGCTGCCCGCCACACCGTGGGAACTGGTGGATGCCATGAACAGACTGCGCCTGTCAGAGGGGCGGGAACCCTATTGGCAGGTGGAGGACATGGGCCGATATGGATTTCTCGCCCCACATCTTGATGGGTACGATTTGTACCAGTTCAACGCACTGGCAGAGAAGCTCCGTACATTCGGTGATGTGGATGCCGTGGCTTTCGAGGGCCTGGTGCAGATGGAGCTTAACAATCTGTATCAGAACAACGGCGGTGAGCTGACGCTCCGGCGAGTACTGGATCTGGCATACAGCGTGGATTGCTGCCATGTGGTTCCGGGGATCACGGACGATGCCGCGCTGGGACAGTTCTACGTGGAGAACGATTTTCTTCCGGATTTGGCAACCGTGCCGGACAGCGTATTGGAAATGCTGGACTACAAGAAGATCGGCAGATCGATGCGTGAGGGTGAGGGCGGCGTACTTACGCCCCACGGCTATGTGATGCAGGAGTCCGAGCTGCGGCAGGCCCCTCCCAACTTGGGCAGGCCGCCACGAAAGCCGCCGTATATGATCTTTTTCCTCTGCGTCAGCGACGTCCGTGCCGTAAAGCTGTACCTACCCGCAAAGCAGGCGGAGCTGGACGCCGTACTGGACTGCCTGGAGGTGGACAGCTGGCAGGAGGTGCGGCTGGAGGAGTGCGACGCCGCCATGCCGGAGATGTGGCGCTTCACGGATATGGGTTATGACGGCATGGAGCAGATCAACCGATTTGCGCAGTGCTTGGAGGAACTGGACAGAAATAACGAACTGATAAAGTTCAAGGCTGTGGCCGGTCAGTTGGACATCAGAAGCCTGGACGATGCGCTTGCACTGGCAGAGCATCTGAGCGAATATGCCCTTGAGCTGGGGATCCATTCTCTGGAGGAATTGGCGAGGGAGGAGCTCTCCGTCATCGTGAGCGATCCGGATCGTGACCTGCTGACGCGGCATCTGAACATGGAGGCCTACGGCGCAGCGCTGTTATGGCGGGATAAGGGAGTTTTCAGTGACTACGGCTATATCTGCCGCCCGGACGGACAGCCGCTGCAAGTACCGCGGCAAGGCGTGGACATGACCATGCAGTAAAATTTAACAACAATGGGACCGCTTTCCGAAAAGGGACGGCGATCCCTCTTTTGCGTCCTTTTCGGTGAACGGTTACCGGAAGGGAGTGCAAGAATGACGAAGGAAACCTTTGCCCTGTATCTGGAAAATGGATTTAAGGGGCGCAGAAATGTGATCAGCAGCCGGGAATTGGAGCGTGTGCTGGGCATCAGCGGGAACGAGCTGCGGCGGCGCGTCAACCGTCTGCGGCAGGACACCGTACCCATCGCGGCAGACCAGCGGGGCTACTACTTCGCGGAAACGGCGGCGGAGGTCTATGATACCATCCGTGGCTTGCAGAAAATGCGCAGCGGACTGGACGCGGCTATCTCCGGGCTGGAGCGTGCGTTGGAGAAATTTGATGCGTGACAGCCTGATAAAGCTCATGCCTTGGATGGGCGGTAAGGGACAGCTTATGTGGGCCATACAGATGCTCTTGCCTATCCACTATAAAACACTGGTGGATGTGTTTGGCGGCAGCGGTATCATCACGCTGAATACCGCCGTGCCGAAGGGGTGCCTGCAAATATATAACGACCTGAATCACGACCTGTATAACCTGCTTTTCTGCGTCAAGCACCGCCCTATGGCCCTGACGAAGGAACTGAGCTTTCTCCCTATCAATGCCCGCGACGAGTTTGATGTGCTGCGCAGACAGCTGCAGGGCGAGGACTTTACACAGATGTATCTGGATGAGGAGCTGCAGCTGGCAGAGCAGATGTTCCCACCGCCGGAGGCAGAGGAGATCAAGCGGCTGCTGCAAAGCCGTGCGGAGCTGTCGGATGTGCGCCGCGCCGCCGCTATCTACAAGCTGCAGCGATACAGCTATAACGGCAACGGCGACAGCTATGGTGTGAGCTCCTGTGATATACAGCGGTTTTTTCGGGATATTTGGGAGTGTTCTCACCGCCTGAAGGATGTAGCACTGGAGAACAAGGATTTCGAGAGCATCATCACCACCCATAATGATTCGCAGACCACGGTCTACTGTGACCCGCCCTATTATGAGGCGGAGCGTTACGCGGTGGAGTTTCCCCGCAGTGACCATCAACGGCTCCATGACGTACTGGCGCAGCACCGGGGCTTCGCCATGGTGTCCTATAACAACTGCGACTATATTCGCAGGCTCTACGAGGACTTTTTCATCTATGAGGTGGAGCGTCCCAACAGCCAATCCAAGAAGAAAAATGACATATACCGGGAATACATCATGACCAACTATGACCCCCGTGTTTTTGCGTCGCAAATGACGATATTCGGCGATTACAGCAGCGATGGGAAGATATGCCGACTGGTGCATATCCCGGAACGACCTTTGAGAACTTGAGGAGGATCTATCATGAAGAACGAAATGACACTGGACAAGACCGGCCTGACCATCCCCAGCAGCGAGCTGGCGGAATGCGGCATGGCGGGCGTAGATATGTCTGCCCAGATGACGCACAGCCTTCTGCTGCTTATGCCTCGTGAGATGACAGCGTTACAAACGGCAGACGCACTGGCCGGACTGTTTGACGCGGCGTCGCAGCTTGTGTCTGCCCTGCTGGACGCCTGTCGTATGCCCTGCTGCAAGGACTGCGATTCGGACGTGAGGGAATTCGACCTCGATGCCGTGCCTGCACCGATCCGGAAGCTGCTGCTGGATAGCGGCTGCTGCCCGGCCCTGCTGGAATGCTATCTGGAGGAGGGAGATGTGGTCTATGCTGCCGAATGAGGCAATGTACCCCTACACGGCGAAGGAGGCAAGGGACAGGGGCGAGCTGGAGCTGTGGCGTGCCAATTTTCGCACCAACTGTGCCTGTGCCGGGGCGATAGAGCTGGCGATCCATCGGGACTTCGACGGGATGCATCTCAAGGACGGCTGCGCCAAAAGCGTTATTGACCAGTACGGTTACAAGCGCGTAGGCTATGTGCTGGCCAACACCTTGCAGCTGCACGCCTATGACGGACGCTACCATGAGACCAATAAGAGATGGAGCAGCACCATCTTCGTGCCCGAGGACGGTGGACACCGCCACACCTTCCTTATCAACAGCCACCCTGCCATACTGGACGGTTTCGTAAGCAACTACCGTGTGGAGCTGGAGCAGCTCCAAGCGAATAGCGATCAGGCAATGTCCATGGGCGAAATGACAATGTGAAGGAGGAAGCTATGAGATATGTGAAACGTGCAGTGCTGGTCTGCGGTGCGGCGGTACTGCTCTGCTGGCTGTTTTCCGTGGCGGCTTACGCCACCGGCAGCGGCGATGTTGCCGGTGCGGTGGAAAGTACATGGGCGGCGGCATCAGGGCAGATCAAGACCGTTGTCAACAATGTGGTATTTCCTGCCATTGATATGATCCTCGCCATTTTCTTCTTTGTGAAGCTGGGTACCGCCTACTTCGACTATCGAAAGACGAGTCAGTTTGAATGGACTGCACCGGCTATTCTGTTCGCGTGTCTGGTTTTTACCCTGACCGCACCGCTGTACATCTGGGACATCGTGGGTGTGTGAGCGTTTGGTGAAAATATCCTTGCATAATAGCATTTTAAGAGTATAATATAGTTATAAAACTGCTATGCAAGGAGGGCGAATATGAATATCAAACCAAGCGCTGCCATTCGTCAGAACTATAATGATATTGCGGAACTGTGCAAGACCACTGGTGAACCTGTTTACCTGACCAAAAACGGTGAGGGCGATTTGGTCGTTATGGACATTGAGGCATTTACCCGCCGCGAGAAAATGCTGAAGCTGCGTGAGGAATTGCTCGCCGTGGAAGAAGACCGTCTGCATGGTGCACCGGACTATTCCGTGGACGAAGTGTCCGCCATGATGGAATCCGCGATCCGGGAGGTACGCCATGCCGGAGCATGAAACGTATCGGGTCGTTATTTCGAAGCGTGCCGCCCAACAGCTGGTAGAGCACGCGGCGTTTGTTGCGCGGTTGGATGAAAAACTGGCACACAAGCTGGTTTCCGATTTCCGACAGGCGACAGAATCTTTAGAAAGATTCCCGTTCCGCAATTCGGTGATGCGTTCTGATGTCTTTGCCGTTGAGAAGTACCGCAAGCTCATCTTCGATAAATACCACATTCTGCTGTATCAGATAAAGGGGCAGGTAGTATATGTGGAGTATGTGATAGATGGGCGGCAGGATTATCAGTGGCTGCTTACAAAGTGAGTGGGTGAGACGATGCAGTATACGCTGATGCACAAGAATATCGCGGTTGCCGATATGGAACTGGATGAGGCGACAAGCTCTATCCAGCGTATCGATGCGGTGTACCGTCCGGAGCATCTTCCGGTGGCTACGGCATCAAAAAGGGACGGCGTGGATCGTGCCGCGCTGAATGCATGGTGGATCGACCGCTGCATCCCCGCCAGCCGCTCCGGTGTGCGAAAGGCGCTGGAAACACTGGAGTTGCCAAATACGCAGGTGCTGCTGACGCGCTGCTTCGGTTTGAGCCTTTCAGATCAGTACTGGGTCAGACCCCACGGCAGTGACCTCCGGTGGGAGCGTATCAACTTCTTCGAGAATCCCTTCTCGAAGGACATCGGTGATGTCCTGTTGGGCAAGGCCACAGACACAACAAATTTCGATTTAAACTCCCCGGACAACACGACCAACGGCTACCTGAAAAAGCGGTGGAAGATCATAGACGGAAAACGGTGCCTGCTGAAGGCAGGAAGTAATCCCTTCATGCAGCAGCCGTTCAACGAGGTAATTGCATCACTGGTGGCGGAGAAACTGGGTATCTCCCACGTGCCCTATACGCTGCTGTGGGATGATGACACGCCCTACAGTGTCTGTGAGGATTTCGTTACGCCGGACACGGAGCTTGTCAGCGCGTGGCGCGTGATGCAGTCCATGAGGAAAGACAACAACACATCGGTCTACCGCCACTATCTGAACTGCTGCGAGGCGTTGGGCGTGGAGGGTGTGGAACACGCGGTGGATCAGATGATCGTGCTGGACTACCTTATCGCCAACGAGGACAGGCATCAGAACAACTTCGGACTACTCCGCAGTGCAGATACACTGGAATGGTTGGGCGCCGCACCTATCTTCGATAGCGGCTCCTCCTTGGGGTACGATAAGCTGACACCGCAGATACTCTCTGCCCGTGCCATTGAATGCAAACCATTCAAGAAGACCCACGAAGAGCAGCTCAAGCTGGTGACCTCCTTCGACTGGATCGACTTCGGTAAGCTGAACGGCATCGAGCAGGACATCCGCGACATCCTGGATCAGGCTGGCGAATACATGGATGAGAACCGCAAGACCGCTATCATCTCTGCATTCTCCTCCCGACTTGGACAGCTGATGGTCTTGGCACAGGTGCAGCGTCAGGAGGATGACGTGGCACAGGATGTAGACCTGGACCGAGCGCAGGACTACGGATTTAAGATGGAACTGTGACCTGTAAAATAATACAGCATACAGGAAGCACTTTGCTGGCGGCAGAGTGCTTCCTGCGTTTATGGAGGTGAGAAACTATTTTTATTTGGGACTTTGTAGCCGATACAGTGCTGGGTCAGATCGTGGACTGGTTCTACGGTCAGATCGTGGGCTTTCTCGGCAATTTCTTCTCGGAGATGGGCGGCATGGGCGCGGAGCTCTTTGAGATGAGCTGGGTGCAGAGCGTGGTGCTGTTTTTCTCCTATCTTGGCTGGGCGCTGTTTGCCATGGGGCTGGTGGTAGCCTGCTTCGAGTGCGGTGTGGAGTATTCCAGCGGACGTGGAAACGTAAAGGAAGCGGCTTTGAATGCCATCAAAGGCTTTCTGGCGGTCTCCCTTTTTACACAGGTACCGGTGCGCTTGTATGAGCTGGCAGTATCGCTGCAGGCCGACCTGACAGCAGGCATCACCGGCTTTGGGACGACCAACATCGGGGACGCGGCAAAAGCGGCGCTGGAGAATTTCAACGCCGTGGAGAGCCTGACCACCGCCACGTCCTTTGCTCTGCGGGGCTTCGGGCCGGTGACCAGCGGGCTCATGGTCATCTTCTGCCTTGCGCTGATGGCCTATGCGGTCATTAAGGTTTTCTTCGCCAATCTCAAGCGCGGCGGTATTTTGCTTATCCAAATCGCCGTGGGCAGTCTGTATATGTTCAGTGTACCACGCGGCTATGGGGACGGATTCATACAGTGGTGCAAGCAGGTCGTGGGGCTGTGTCTCACGGCCTTTTTGCAGGCCACCATCCTTGTAGCTGGCTTGATGGTGTTTAAGGATCACGCGCTGCTGGGCCTGGGGTTGATGCTCTCTGCCGGAGAGATCCCCCGTATCGCCGGTGCGTTCGGGCTGGATACCACCACGCGGGCCAATATCTCCTCGGCGGTCTACACGGCACAGAGCGCGGTCAGTATGGTGCGGACGGTGGTGGCCGCGGCGAAATGAGAGTTATCACCATGGGGAAGCTTATTCGAATTAAAAGGCTGCCATCTTAAAGGTGGCAGCCCTCAACAACCTTATTACTACATATTACTTATGGAAATAACGGCTCATGGTTTCCCGTTTCAGTGGTAGAACCCAATAATTTCCCATTTTGAAAATATTGAATCATGCAGACCTTCTCGTTATTTGTTTTCACAAGCCACGCATAGCCATCATCAAGGTAAAATGTATAGCTATTTCCACCAACAATCCATTCTGTGTAACCTGGCTCACCCATCAAAGTTTTTGTAATCCATGACTCACTCATTCCAATATAGGGGGCTTCAATTGGGAGCGGTGGCTCACACTCGTTGATGTCGGTCGTCTGGCTGTTTGCATTTGTGTTGTTGCCATCATCTAAAACTTGTCTTTGACTAAATTCCTCAGAAGATTTTATGTTTCCGCTGTCATAATGCGTTTTGGGAGAGGCAATATGCATTATGACAGTGAAAACAAGGGCAAGACTAAGAAACATAAACAGAAGGTGTTTGCTAGGGGCAAGCCAACTATCTGTGGACAACCTGCTGGATTTTGAGTGTTTCATCTATTCATGGCCCCCTAAAGGCAAGTGGCGGTGTGTGCTATTATAGACTATCGCTTCGAATATTTTAGCAAATTAGAACTGAAAGTCAATAGCGCTGGGCAACAGCGTGGCCATCCCCTGCGTGGATTTCGTGATGAAGTGTATGGCGGACGCCATACGGGGAAGCGATTAAACATAACTTGTCCATTGTGCTTCGTGTGCTTGTGTTTTCTTCGTTGTACTTGTCAATAGCTTTCCCATTGTGCTTCGGCTATGCTTTGCTTGCCTCACGGGAGGCGGAAAGGAGCACACCATGGAGGAAAAGAAAAACCTCTGCGCACCCATCCCGCTGTCGCTGCACCAGCGGCTGCGTGCGGAGCAGGAGCAGCGTGGACAGACGCTGGCAGACTACATCACGGACATACTCAACGAACACTTTGAAGGAGGAGCAAAAAACATGGGCAATACCAATCGCACCATCGCCTTTCAGGTACCGGAGGAGCTCTTTGACCGGCTGAAGGATTACCTTGCCAAGCACGGCTTGAAGCAGAAGAACTTCATTCTCGGCCTCATCGAGCGGGAGCTGAACGACGCAGTGGATGCGGAATAACAACATGCAGAGCCGCAGGCGTGTGCCTGCGGCTTCACTTTTGGAGGAGAACTATGTACCTATACCCTGAAAATCTGACGGCTCGCCCAATGCTGTGGCTGTGGACGCTGCGGGACGTGGCATTCATCGGCGTCGGTCTATTGCTGTCGGTATTGGCACTGACGCAGGCCGGCACCGTGGTTCCGCTGGTGGTCACAGCGGCACTGGCCTTTCTCTGCATTCGGCACGGCGGCGTCAGCATGCTGGACTTTCTGCGCTACGCCGCAGCGTTCTTCTTTTTCGGACAGCAATACTACGAATGGAGGGAACGAGTATGAGAAAGAAGAAGTCCACGCAGCAGCTGGTGGGCATTGAGAGCGTGACGGACAGCAGCGTACTGACGGCAGGCGGTGAGTTGACCTTTTACCTTGTGCAGCCTACTAACCTGAACGTGCTGCCGGAGTCGGGTGTCCGCACGAGGGTAACAGCGCTGCTGAATGTGCTGAAGACCTCGGCAGAGATGGAGCTGCTGGCGTTAGACTCTAAGGAGTCCTATCAGGATAACCGTCTCTATTATCGGCGCAGGGCAGAGGAGGAAGGCAATCCCGCTATCCGCGCTCTGCTGGCGCAGGACCGGCGGCATCTGGACGATGTGCAGACCATGATGGCATCATCCAGACAATTCTGCTTTGTCCTGCGGCGGAGAATGACAGACGGCGCGATCAATCTCGCAACAGTGGAGCAGCAGCTCCGGGACAGCGGCTTCGCCGTGCTGCGTGCCGAGGGACAGAAGTTGCTGGAGCTGTTGGCGATCTACTTTGAACAGGACGCCACCCACGAGGTGTTTGACCTCGTAGACGGTGCGCATTGGCTGACGGCGGAAATGGAGGTATGCCCATGAAGAATCCGTTTCGTAAGAAAACTCTCACCCCGCGGGAGGTGTTCATCCGCACCTTTCTGGATTGCATCGCACCGGGCGTGGTGAAGTTCGAGGTGGATCACTACATCTTCGGCAATACCTACCGCTGCGTCTGGGCGCTGCGGGAATATCCCGCCAGCACCGAATCTCAGGCCATCCTGCGGCACTTGGGCGAAAAAAGCGGCGTGACGCTGCGGATATATTGCCGGCAGGTGTCCCCCGGCGAGGAGGACAGGATCATCGACAATGCCAATAAGAAGAACAAGCTGGACGGCTCAGACCCCAACAAGCTGCGGCAGGCAGTGGAGGCTGAGAGCAACCTGCGGGATGTGGCGGAGCTGGTACATAAGATGCACCGAGAACACGAGCCGCTGCTCCACTGCGCCGTGTATCTGGAAATGACGGCGGACAGCATGGAGCACCTGCGGCAGCTTCAGACCGATGTGCTGACGGAGCTGGTGCGCTGTAAGCTGAATGTGGACAAGCTGCTCCTGCGGCAGAAGCAGGGCTTTTACTGCGCCAGTCCCGTAGGCTATAACGCCCTTGGCCGGGAGTTCGAACGCGTACTGCCCGCTGGCAGCGTGGCCAATCTGTACCCGTTCAACTACTCCGGCAAGACAGATCCCAACGGCTTTTATATTGGCAAGGATAAATATGGAAGCAACATCGTGGTGGATTTCGACCGCCGCGACAGCGACAAGACCTCTGCCAATATCCTCATCCTCGGCAACAGTGGACAGGGCAAGTCGTATTTGATGAAGCTGCTTATCTGCAACCTGCTGGAGGCGGGTAAGTCCGTGGTCTCACTGGACGCGGAGCATGAGCTGGAAGAGCTTTGTGACAAGTTGGGCGGCTGCTTTATCGACCTGATGGCCGGCGAGAAGCGCATCAATGTGCTGGAGGTGCGGTGTTGGAACGAGGACACAGAGGCGGACGAGTCCGCACCGGGGGCTTTCCGCAAGTCCACACTGCTGGCGCGACACATCTCCTTCCTGAAGGATTTCTTTCGCGCCTACAAGGAGTTCTCCGACCCTCAGTTGGATACCATCGAGATCATGCTGTCCAAGCTGTATCAGAAGTGGGGCATCTCGGAAGAAACGGACTTCCGTCAGCTCAAGCCGGAGGACTATCCCATCTTGTCCGACCTGTACGCGCTCATCAATGACGAATTGGTGAATTACAGGAAAGGCAGCCTGTATACGCGGGAACTGCTGCAGGAGGTGCTGCTGGGACTGCACTCCCTGTGCGTGGGCGCGGACGCACCATTCTTCAACGGGCACACCAACATCTCGGATGACAGGTTTTTGGTGTTCGGCGTAGGCGGTGTGCTGACGGCAGCCAGGAGCCTGCGGAACGCTCTGCTATTCAACGTGCTGGCATATATGTCGGACAGGCTTCTGACGGCGGGCAACACGGTGGCGGCACTGGACGAGCTGTACCTGTGGCTGTCCAATCCGGTGGCCATTGAGTATATCCGCAACTGCTTGAAGCGTGTGCGGAAACGGGATTCTGCGCTGATGATGGCGTCCCAAAACTTGGAGGATTTCGACCAGGAGGGCGTGCGGGAGATGACAAAACCGCTGTTCGCTATCCCGCCCCACCAATTCCTGTTCAACCCCGGCTCTATTGACAGGCGGTTCTACATGGATATGCTGCAGCTGGACGAGGCGGAGTTTGAGCTCATCCGGCGCGCACGGCGCGGCGAATGCCTGTTTAAGTGCGGCGCGGAGCGGTATCATCTGAAGGTCATTGCACCGGACCATAAGGCGATATTGTTCGGAACGGCAGGTGGAAAGTGATGGCTGCGCCCGTATTGGCACGAGTAGCGGCTGCCTTGTTGACAAATGAGGATGGCCGAAAGACCATCGGTTGGGTATTGGCGTTGCTCTTGTCGCCGTTGATCCTGCTGGTGGTGTTCCTCTGCTGCTTCGGCGATGGCGCGTCACAGCACAACAACGCCGTGATATCCGCAGCGTTCTATGGCGCGGAATTGTCGAGCCAGGTTCCTGCGGAATACCGAGCGCATATCACAGAGATGCAGGAGGCATTCTCGCTTTTAGATTCGGCGACAGTCTATGTCAATCAGAAAGCCGAGGGCGGCAGCCTTGACCCGGTGCAGGTCAAGGCTGTTTTCTTTGCCCTCTGCTTTGGTGACAACGCGCCGACCCGCGCCGCGGCAGACCGCTTTGTGGATTGCTTCTACAAAACGGAAACACGAACGCGCATGGTAACGGTGGTACAGGAGGATGGCACAGAGGAGCAGGTGGAGGAAACATACGAGGTGACCGTACCTCTTCCGATGGCAGAAGTCTACGAAAAGCTCTCTACATGGCGCGGCAGCGTGGTGACTGACGAGGAGCGTTCCAATGCCGTGGACATCTACGCCATAGTCATGGGCAGCATGGGCGGCGATACCTTCAACGGTGCGTATGAGCCAGGCGGCAGCGCGCCGATCAAGCTGGACGCATCCATGCTTACCGACCCGACTACGAAGAACGCCGCCGACCTTGTGGCCTACGTCACCAATGCGTGGAACTCCGGGTGGGGCTATGTGTGGGGAACCTACGGGCAAGTTCTGACGCCGGAACTGCTGCAATATAAGCTGACGCAGTATCCGGACGGCGTCGGGAAGTATGCCGCGTTCATCCAAGCTAACTGGATGGGCAGACACACCGCCGACTGTGTAGGACTCATCAAGGGCTACGGCTGGCTGTCCACCGACACCATGACCATCGACTACGGCACACATGGGATGCCGGACATCGGAGCCAACGAGATGTTCTACAACGCCACACGGCGCGGCGGCATTGAAACTATGCCGGACACGCCGGGACTGGCGGTGTGGAAGGCCGGACACATCGGTGTATATATCGGCAATGGTGAAGTGATAGAAGCCATGGGAACCAAGTACGGCGTGGTCAAGACGCAGCTGGAAGGCCGCGGCTGGACGCACTGGCTGGAGGTGCCGGGGATCGAGTATGCATAGGAGGCAAACATGACAGAGAACCGAAATGAAAAACTGCTGAATGAGGCGCTGCGTTACATCGTCGCGCATATCCCCGGTGAGGAGGCGTACAGATTTCTGCACAGCCAAATGGGTATCAGCAACGAAGAGCTGATGCAGTATGGGCTGAATGACCTGCGGGAGTATTTTCAATATGAGTGGGAAGAAGGAACGCTGTGGAGAGAATTCACAGATCAAATGGACAGGCTGCTGCCGCAGCCCGATGTGCATACTACCTCTGCGTGGATCTCCTTCGCCAGTGAGCTGGCAGAGGGAGTAGAGACTTCTTTCGTCTTGGAAGCGAATAAACTGCTCTCTGCCTTCCGCGAAATCGCGGGGAACTTCAGCCCCAATGTCGTGGACACCGTCTATCAGGTAGTCCTCGTGCCAAACAATGCGCTGCTGAGTCACGAGATATTCCCCGCAGCTGTGGCGGCGGAGCAGGGGGCGGATGTCCAGGCGATATCAGACATGGCCGCAAGCGGTTCTTTCGAGGGCGGTCGGATGGATATCCAGCAGATGTAAACGGTGGGGTCAAGACACAGCTCCAAGGCCGTGGCTGGACGCATTGGCTGGAGGTGCCGGGGATCGAGTATGAATGAGGGTAATTTGTAAAAGCTGATTGCTATTCTCAGGTGTATCGGCTATAATAATGACAGAACAGGTTAAAGGAGGTGCCACCGCTATGAGTACGCTGTCGCTCAGTGAGGTCAAAGCCGTCGTGAAGGAATTGCTGAAACGCTACCACGCGGAATATGCGCTGTTGTTCGGATCGTATGCCCGTGGTGACGCCGCACCCGATTCTGATATCGACATCATTATCGTGGGCGGAAAAGACTTTGTGCCCCGTAACATTTTCGCACTGGCCGAGGACTTGCGTGAAATGACTGGGCGGAATGCCGATGTGTTTGAGATGCGGGAGGTCAATACGGGAACGCCTTTTTATGAGTCCGTAATGAAGGAGGGTATCCGTATCGCATGAAGAAGACAGATACTGAACGGTTGAAGAAGATTGTTTCCCTGTGGGATGCACTGAGCAGCGAGATCGAACGGCGGGGCATCACACGAGAGATGTTGTTGACTGAGCAGTTTTCTCAATGGGCAGTAACCACGCCGGTCTATAACATCGGTGAACAGGTCTATCAGCTTTCGCCAGAGTTCAAAAAGGAACATCCAGACATTCCGTGGAGCGTTGTCTCCGGGCTGCGGCATCGGTTGGTGCATGATTATGACGGTATCAACTGGTCACTGATCGCAGACGTCATCTTTGATGACATGAACCCCTTTGTAGAACAAGTTAAGAGCATACTATCAGAGTGAATAGAAACAATGAAAAGCGCAGGCGAAGGCCTGCGCTTTTTCTGTGCCTTGCAAGGAGGAAACGACATGGCGTATGTAAAGGAACACGCACCGTCAGAGGTCTACCACCTGGCGAAGAAAGAAAACCTGAACAGCATTCTGGATGACGGCATGATCCGCCGTTTCAGTGATACGGAATGCTGGTTCTGTGCCGACCTGCAAAAGATGAGAGCGTACATGGAGCAGACCGTCATGTGCGAGGGCAAACCCTACTATAACGTGACAGGTCAACTTTGCCGTTATCCCAAATTTGTGCCGGAGGACTATGTCCTCCTCAAGCTCATACCCTGCCGACAGAAGGACAACTGGTATCGCTGGGAGCAGGAAATACCTGCGGGAAGCCCTGTGGCGCTGGTCAGGGCAGCGCGTGAATTCTCCGCGCTGAAGATCGGCTACCGCGGTGACCTCGCATTTCACAATGCAGAGGTCATCGATGTGCCACAGTTTCTTGTGGAGGGGGTCACACAGGGCGAGCCGGTGCAGACCAACACAGAGCTGTGGGACATTCTCTCCCAGCGCATCGAAGATGAGATGGCCGATTATATGCGCCGACTGGATCTGCGTACCCGCGACGAGCTGATACAGACGGCAGACGAGATCGACGCCATGATGACCTGCGACTGCGAACTGCGGCTGCTGGGAGAATGTCTCCCGCGTGAGGAGCTGGTCTTCCTGCTGGAGCAGGATAGACCGCTGGAGCAGATGAGCAAGGCGTGGATGGAGCATCGGAATGTGGATGTAGGTGAGACATTCCAGAGCCTGCTCACCGGCCTGTATGCAGAGCGGCAGCACGATATGGACATGAAAATGTAAGGAGGCACAGCATGGGAGAAACCAATATCACCATCAATTTTGACGCGGCCAAGCTGGACGCACTGGAGTTTGTCCTCCGCAAGCAGCGGTCATCCGTGCAGCGGCGCATGGTGGAAATGCTCCAGCAGCTCTACGAGTCGGAAGTCCCGGAAGCGGTGCGGGAGTATGTGGACAGCAAGGCGACACCTGTCGCAAGGCCCAAGCGACCGGCAAAATCGGTCACACCCAAGGTGCAGATCAGCGAGGCAAAACTGAAGGAGGACAACTGATATGGGAAGGCAGGATGACACGGCTTCTACCTGTGCCGCATACCGTGTAACGGAAAACGGCCAGACGCGGTACTTCACGACCTCGCCCGGTGAAGAACTGCTGGATGCTGCAAGGATGCTCCGCAGGTACTGCACGAGTACAGAACACAGCACCGGCAAATTCATCTCTCTGTATTTGCAGGCGCAGCCTATCACATCGGAGGAGTACCAGCAACTGATGCGTCTCCGCATGGAGAACACCGGAAAAGTTACCGGCGTGTTTGATTTAGATTTTGACAAGCGGGAGTTTTCGGCTGTTCACATCATGGACGGTTGGACAACGTGGGCGATGCGGGATGTGATCCCGTCTATCCATCAGGTCACAAATCCGTGCTTCACAACGGCGGAGGAGCAGCTCCGTAAACTGCTGGAGCTGCTGGACGGCATGGAGCTCACATCGGCTGGACATCTCACCGCGCAGAATTTTTCGTTCAGTGATGAGATCCTGATGGAGGATGGCAAGCTCAACTTCTACGTGCAGGCGGACTTTGATGTGGATGCCGCCTTCGGCACATTCGTGTGTACAGATGAGAATGATGACTGGCTGAATATCTACGCCAACTACGACATCGCGCAGGACAGACCGTGCGATACGCTGGAGCTGAATCTCTGCAAGGGAGATGGCACAGAGGAGAATTGGAGCTATCACCTGAATGCCGCCGAGCAGGAGGTGCTGGCTCGGAAGATGGAGGCGTTTTGCCAGCAGCAAAACGGCATGAGCCTGCACGATTTCGCCCGGCAGCTTCAAGAGGAGCCGGGGCCGTCTCCGCAGATACAGATGTAGCCCCGTGTTTGCCCCTGTGGGCCGGTTTGTGGCCTCGCAGGAACAAAGATAGCGGCCCCGGAGATTTGCAACGTTTTTGCCCGCTTTTCGGTGCGCCGAAAGCGGAGCAGGAGAAAAGCATTGGCGCTTTTCTGCGCCAATGCCGGTCACGGCAGCCCGCAGTGCGGACTGCCACAAGGGTTTGCGGCATTTTGCGATTGGCGCTGATTATCGAATTCCAAATGTGCTTTGGCGCTATTCTTTGTAAAAATGCCCGTCAGCCCCGTGTTTACAAGGCTTTCGGGAGGCGCAGGAAGGAGGTGTGACTCGATGGATAAAAATGGGAAAAGCCGTCACTCCGTGTGGCTGTCAGACGACGTGTGGCGGGAGGTGGATGCGCTCTATAAGCTGGATAATTGCCCCACCCGCAACGAGTTCGTGGAGAAGGCTCTGCGGCAGTATTGCGGTCGCTTACACGCCGAGAGGACGGGCGCATATCTGCCTCGCGCACTGCAAGAGGTGCTGGAGGGTACGCTGGGGGTGTTCGGTGACCGGCTGGGCAGGCTGCTGTTCAAGCTGGTGGTAGAGCATAATATGACCAACCACCTGCTGGGCGGTGATGTAGACATGACACGCGACGAGTACAGCAAGATGCGCGGCAGCAGCGTCCGTGAGGTGGCGTCCACCCATGGCAACATCTCCTTCAAGGACGTGCTGCTGTTCCATCAGGAGGAGTAACACATGGCGCGGCTGATACAAAAAAGCGGCTACATCAAAGCGGGCAAAGTGACCGGCTACATGGAATACGTTGCTACGCGGGACGGTGTGGAGATCATCCAAAGCACGGAGCCCGTGACTAAAAAGCAGGAACAGTTCATCAAAAAACTGCTGAAGGACTTCCCGGACGCAAAGGAGCTATTCGAGTACAGTGACTACCTACAGACGCCCAATCGCGGTACAGCATCCGCATTTATCGCCGTGGCGCTGGATACACATCTGCACGAAGTGGAGTCCGAGAGCGGCTATATGTCCTACATCGCCCAGCGGCCCCGTGCCGAAAAGCACGGCGGCCATGGCCTGTTCAGCGAGGTGGACACCACCGACCTCAAGGCGGCGAAGGCCGAGCTGGACGCTCACGACGGAAAAGTGTGGACGTTTATTTTCTCCCTGCGGCGTGAGGACGCGGAGCGACTTGGGTACAACAAAGCTGCCGCGTGGCGGAATCTGTTGAAGCAGGAGAGCGCTACTATTGCGGAGGCCATGCGTATTCAGACAGATGGTCTCCGCTGGTACGCAGCGTACCACGACGAGGGGCATCATCCTCATGTCCATATGATGGTGTGGTCGACTGAACCGAAGAAGGGATATCTCACGCGGGAAGGTATCGCTACCATGCGCTCCAGAATGACAAACGCCATATTCCATGAGGAGATGACGGAACTCTACATCAAAAAGGATGCTGCCTACAAGGAGAGCATCCAGACCGCAAAAGAGTCACTGCTGCTATATATCAGGATGCTGGAAGGCAGCGAGTCAGCCGATCCTGTCATAGAACAAAAGCTGTGGGAACTGTCCCACGCATTGGAACAGGTCGACGGTAAGCACGTCTATGCCTATCTGCCAAAAGAGGTCAAGACGCAGGTGGACGAGATCATGGAACGGCTGGCGCAGCTCCCGGAGGTGGCGGCCTGCTATGACCAGTGGTGGAGGCTGAAGGACGAGATCGCCGGTTACTATGGGAGGAATATACCACCCCATCAGCCGCTGGTACAGCAGAAAGAGTTCCGGGCCATCAAGAATTTCATCATCCGTGAGGCGGAAACGATCTGTGAGCCTACGCCGGTACAGACGAGTACAGATGCAGAAAAGAATGAGCAGCAGAATCCTTTGGATGAAGCACCGGCCACAGTGCAGCAGCCGCGGCCAGAAATGCCGAGAACTGCTCTAACAGCCAATGCGGTCATGCAGCTGCTCCTCCACATGAGTCGTATGTTCCGCGGCAATATGCCGGTCATCCCGCCTGCGCTGCACATCGATTCCAAGCGCCGCAGGCGGTTACAGGAGAAGCGCATGGCCACGGGACACAAGCGGGATGACCAAGAGGACGAGCGGCTCTATCATGTCAACGACAACGCCATGCAATAGGAGGTATAAAGCGTGGGCAAATTTGTATATTTCACATCCGCAGAGAAACGGCAGGCCAACGAGGTTGACCTGCCGTCTTTTCTGTTGGATCGAGGCGAGAAACTCATTATGGCCGGGCGGGATTACCGGCTGGCCAGCGACCACAGCATCACCGTGCGCGGGCCGATGTGGTATGACCATGCCGCACGGAAGGGCGGACGCGCCATCAGCTTCGTGCAGGAATTCTACGACAAGACCTATCCCGAAGCGGTGACTATGCTGCTGGGGCGGGACGGTCAGGGCATCATCCCCATCGTCAAGAAGGAGCCGGAGTCGAGAGAGCCGAAGCCCTTCGCGCTGCCGGAGGCCTACCTCAATATGCGGCGGCTCTATGCCTACCTGACTACCCACCGGCGCATTGACCGGGATGTGGTCACGGAGTTCGTGCGGGAGAAGCTGCTCTACGAAGACACTCTGCATCACAACTGTGTGTTCGTGGGCGTGGACGAAAACGGAGAAGCCAGACACGCCCATCTTCGCAGCACCAACAGTCAGGGCAAGGTGTTCCGCATCAATGTGGAGGGCAGCGAGGCGAAGCATAGCTTCCACAAGGATGGGCCGGACTGTTCCCTCTATGTCTTTGAAGCACCCATCGACCTGCTGTCCCACATCACGCTCTATCCGGCAGGTTGGCTGGAACACAGCTATGTGGCCTGCTGCGGTACGTCTGTCCAGCCAGTGCTGGAGCGCCTGCGGCAGAATCCGAAGTTGAATATGGTATATCTCTGCCTCGACAATGACGAGGCCGGCGAGGATGCCTGTGAAAGCATGATGGAGGTGCTGGAGGAGATGGAAGTGGACGTGGAGCGCCTGCGTCCGCAGGGAAAAGACTGGAACGATGACCTGTGCGCGAAACGAGGCGGCCATGGATAACCTCTGGATACTCTTTGCGGCGGCAGGCGTCATGGTATCCGTCATCGGCGGACTGGCACTGCTGGGCGACCACTACACGCTGAACAATATCAAGTCAAAGACGGTGGGCGATGGGCAGCATGGTACGGCGCGGTGGGCTACCAATACAGAGATCCGTAAGACCTATGCCCTTGTTCCCTTCCAAGTATCGGACTGGCGGGCGGGAAAAAACCTACCTGACGCGCAGGGACTGGTGCTGGGCAGCACCAGCAGCAAGCACGGCATCACCGCACTGGTAGACAAGGACGATGTGCATTGTCTTATGATCGGTGCATCCGGCGTGGGTAAGACGGCGTATTTCCTGTATCCCAATCTGGAGTATGCCTGCGCCTGCGGTATGAGTTTTTTTGCTACGGACACAAAGGGTGACCTCGCCCGCAACTACGGCGCAGTGGCGGAGAAATACTATGGCTATCATGTTTCTGTAGTGGATCTGCGCAATCCCACGCGCTCGGATGGCTACAATCTCATGACGCTTATCAACCGCTATATGGATACCTCATTTCATGAACATAGCATTGAAGCGTATGGCAAAGCGGAGAATTTGGCAAGTATTCTGGCTCACAGTATTATCGCGCCCAAAGGCGATGAGGACCGTGGTCAGAACGATTATTTCTACAAAGCGGCGGAAGGTGTAGTGGCCTCAGTGATTCTGCTGCTGGCGGAATTCCTGTCGCCAGATAGTAAGCACCCAACGGAGCGACGTCACCTCGTATCGGTGTTCATTCTGATTCAACAGCTTTTGGCACCCTCTGGCGTGCGAGGAAAAACCTATTTTAAACAACTGATGGATATGCTGCCGCCCCACCACAGAGCGCGAAATCTGGCATCGTCCGCCTTGGAATCATCTGATCAGGCAACGGCTTCCGCTATGTCCACCGCGTTGGCACAAATGAATACATTTATGGATATCGCACTGGAGCAGGTGATCTGTTTTGACAGCAATATAGATGCGGAAAAATTCGCAAAAGAAAAGACGGCCATATTCCTGGTTTTGCCAGAGGAAGATAGGACTAAGAATTTTATGGCAGGTCTTATGATACAAAATTTATCCAAAGAACTGTTTGAGTTGGCCGAAAAAGGAAAGGGGCGCTTGCCCAACCGCGTTGTTTTCTTCTGTGATGAGTTCGGAACTATGCCCGCCTTTGACGTGGAGGCATTGTTCAGTGCGGGACGTTCCCGTGGTATCACACTGGTACCTATCATCCAATCGCTGGCGCAGTTGGAGAAGAATTACGGCAGAGAAGGCGCAGAAATATTGACTGACAACTGTCAGGATACCATCTTCGGCGGCTTTGCGCCCAACAGTCAGACGGCGGAGCAGCTCTCCAAATCGCTGGGCAGCCGCACGGTACTCAGCGGCTCTGTCAGTAAGGGGAAGAACGATCCCAGCCAGAGCTTGCAGATGATGGAACGTCCGCTGATGACGCCGGACGAGCTGAAATCCATTCCCAAGGGCAGCTTTGTGGTGATGAAAACCGGAACACACCCCATGCAGACAAAGCTGCAGCTGTTTCTCGATTGGGGCATTACCTTCGATGCGACCTATGCCACACCGGAACACGCGGCGCGGCCTGTGGCCTACGCCAGCCGTCAGGAACTGTTCCTAAGTATCAGCAAAAGATATGGCAAGAGCAGCGACCAGCCCGCACAGGCGCAGCAGGCATCGACCACACAGAGAAGAGCGCCTCGCTCGGCCATGGGACTCTACAGCGAGGACACAAGGCCATGAGCTACTTTGGAAGCATCTATGCAGACCAGGACTTGTCTCATCGCGCCAGGACAGTCTATATGTACCTCAAGGATCGGTCTGACGCAGGGAATACCTGCTGGCCCAGCGTCCGCAGGATCGCGGAGGATCTGAAGCTGTCCCGCCGCACGGTGCAGAGGGCCTTGTCAGACTTGGAGCGACATGGACTTCTGGAGCGCACCCATCGCCGCCGTCCCAACGGCAGTCTGACCAGCAACCTGTACCGCGTCAAGTGAGCAGGAAAAGAGCGCACCTCCCGCCAAGGGGGAGGTGCGCTCTTGAACTGTCATAAGGGTAGCGTCACCATGGCGCACCCGGAAGGACTCACTCTATCGGAGGTACTAAGACAGAGGAAAGAATGAGACAAGACTTCTTGTAGACGCAGAGTAAATGTGCTATACTCTGGCCTGTGTGTTTGTCTACAGGGAGGATAGTCATGTTCTATACCGACGAAGAAGTATCTGTAATTACTGGTCTGCTCAACGCCTACCTGGTGCGGGAACACGCCAGTGAAAAGGTCAGAGAATCATATACCAGGATCAGCGAGGGACTTCAAAGCCGTGTGCTGACCAGGGACGATTACGTTTGGCTGGAGAACGCCCTGCTATTCCTCCGCCCATATTGGTGGAATGACCGCGAGGACGGGCGGATGCTGATGGATGCCCTTCTGCATACGCAGACACTGGCACGGAGAACGTAATAAAAATTGATGAAGGGTGTATCGCTCGATACACCCTTCATTTTTTATTCGGCAGTATTCCGTGTTTCACGTCCTTTGAGCATCTTGTCGGGGATCATAGACGCGCTGATGAGATCGGCAGGATCAACTTCCAGTGCATCCGCAATATCGAAGAACACATCCAGCGTGAAGTTGTGTGCCGTTCCGGGCGCTTCGATGACGCTCAGAAGTGAACGGCTGATACCAGCTTTCTCCGCCAGCTTTTCCTGCGACATTCCACGCAGCTTGCGGAGGGTGACGATGGCAATGCCGATTTGGATAAAGCGGTCATTGTTTTTGAACGAAACAGTTTTACTCATGCGGAATGTCCTTGCCTTTCGTGGTATGGGTAAATTATACTGTTTCTCCACGCCACTTTCTGTCTGAAATAGAAAGCGTTTGACACGAGATGGTGACAATAGTATAATCTAAAACAATCAAATGCTTTCCTAATAAGACAAAGACATATTGTTGCAGACAAGGTGAACGATGGAAATAGACAAACCGATACGCTGTGCGGTCATGGGGCAGCATCCCCTACGATTCCCGTGGGGCTTTGACGAAGAAGATGACCGCTGCCGAAAATTGAAAATCGAATTGGCGCAGCAGATCATGGTGCTGCGCCAGAGCGGCGTGTCGCAATTTCTGACCGCCTGCGACTGCGGCGTGGGATTGTACGCCGCTGAGATCATCAACGGTCTGCGGACGACTGACCACGATCTGATGCTGCTGTGCTATACACCCCATGAGGAGCAGGCTACCAAGTGGGCTCCTTACTTGCGGGAGCGTTACTTTGATGTGTTGGAGAAATGCACCTACATTTCCGCCGTGTGCGAGGTCAGCGCACCGGGCGCGCAGCTCCAAGCCTACAAGGAGATCATCGACCTCGCCGATGTGGTGCTGTGCGTCTACGATACGGACATACCGGCCACAAGCAGTGCGGAGGATAGAGCGTTGGCCTACGCAGAGGGGCAGCACAAGTCGCTGGTGCTGCTGCATCCGACAGAACTGACCACAAAACAGATCTCCGCTGCCCATGACGCGAGATGACAAAGATCATGCCGTGTGCTATACTGTCGGCATCGAGCCAAGGAGGTGTCTGAGATGGCGTTCCAATACCATATCCGTGAAATGACGGCGGAGACAAGCGCAGAAGAATTCGTGACACGCTTTGTCCGTGTGGAAAAGTTCTTGCCTTTCTGCCAGCAGTGCGGCAGCTACAATACCCGCTGGACGTGCCCGCCTTTCGATTTTGACCCCATGACCATTTGGCAGAGCTACAGGGGACTACGGCTGTATGCCCGCATCTTACAGGCGGATGTGCCGGAGCAGCCGTTGGATGAAGCGGTGGCGGCACTGAAGCAGGAAAAGCGTCTGTACCGGCAAGAGCTTCAGCGGTGGGAGCGGGAAACGCCGGGGAGCCAGATGCTGCTGGCGGGCACCTGCGACCAGTGCGAGACGTGCGAAAAGGTACAGGGGCGCCCCTGCGGCAGACCGGAGCTGCTGCGCTACTCCATCGAGGCGCTGGGCGGCGATGTGGAGGGCTGTTTGCAGCACTACTTCCATCTTCCTATGCTGTGGGGCAAGAATGGCAAAGCGCCGGACTACTTTGCGCTGGTGGGCGGTCTGCTCACTAAGTGACAACGAAAAATGGCGGGTGTATCCGTGGATACACCCGTCATTTTTCATTGTTCTTTTTCGCGGCGTTGGCGGCGGCGCGGGCCTTGTCGCGGTTCTTGCGTTGAGCGACGAGATCGGCCTTGGCCTGCCGTTTCGCTTTTCGTTCCTGCAAGAGCTGCACCTCCTGCCGCTGGTACTCCTGCTCGTAGCGGGGATAGTGATGCTCCCGCGGCGGCTTGTACTGTGAAGGCAGCTCTGCGGCTTTCAGTGCCGCGGACCAATTGCCGAAGCGCTGGGCGATGTACGCACCACCCACGACCTCGCAGGGTGCGGGCGTATAGGACACATCGACGCACTGACGTACATAGGCGATGAGGTCGGCGTCGCTGGCGGTTTCATATTCTATCGCAAAAGCCTCGTCCTGCGCTTGCAGGGCCTCGATGGTGCGTTTGACGATCTGCTGGTGCAGTAGGTTATCCCCGTTGACCTGTGGCATTTTTATGTCCCTCCTGGGCATAATAAACTCAGCCAGATGGAGCGACATCCTTCGTAAATCATCATCATTCAGGAAAGCATTTTTCGCCACCGGCTATGGTAAAACGATAGCATTTGCGGCACGGGAAGTCAAGTATGGCATCGGTGTCAGGGCGAAAACAGTCGCTGGAGACCGAAACGGGAGGTATATCCGCCGAGCCTTTCCGCGATGATGGATGATACGAAGGGTGTTCGCCGTCAAAAATCGCGTCAGGAGGAGTACGAAATGCCACGCAGAGGGGAGAACATCTATAAACGCGGAGACGGCCGCTGGGAGGGCCGCTATATCCGCGGTCGGACGCCGGAGGGACGGGCGCAGTACGGCTATGTCTACGCCGCCACTTACAGCGCCTGCCGGGAAAAACGGCGGCAGCGTCTGCGGGAGCTGCCCCGTGAGATCACACCAAGCAATAACCTGACATTGCCGGAGGCTGTGGAGCTATTTTTCACGGAACGGGAGCAAAAGCGGAAGCTGAAGGAGTCCACCGTCAGCCGGTACCGGTATGTGGTGCGGCAGTATATCCAGCCGCAGCTGGGCGCTGCACCGCTGTATGCGCTGACGGAGGAACGGGTGGCGGCGTTTTACCGAAAGCTCCAGGAGCAGGGACTGTCGGCCAAAAGCACACGGGACGTCGGCGTATTGCTGCGGGCTATTCTGCGAAAGGCATCCAAGTGTGGATGCTTCTGCACGGGCCTGAACGCAGAACTGCCGGCGTACAAGAAGCGGCAGGTGGAGATATTCACCGAGCCGGAGATCCTGCGGCTGGCGCATTATATCATGGACAAGCCAGACCCGACCGGCCTTGGTGTTCTTTTGACGCTGAATAGCGGACTGCGCCTGGGAGAGCTGTGTGCGCTGCGTTGGTCGGACATTGACCTCCACGCGGGCTTTCTGCGGGTGGAGCGGGAGGTTCAACGGCTCTACGAAAAGGGGCATACACGGCTTGTCGTACAGCCGCCCAAGAGCGAGTCCTCCTGCCGCAGGATACCACTTCCAGCGGATATGCTGTCCCTGCTGGCGACGTACAAGCCCAAGAACGTGGGCAGTTTCTGTCTGCTGACAGGTTCCGGCGATCCGCTGGAACCGCGTACTATGCAGAACCGATATAGGTCGCTGTTGAAACGAGCGGGCGTCCCGTATCGAAATTTCCATGCCCTGCGGCACACCTACGCCACACGCTGCATCGAGCAGAATGTGGACATCAAAAGCGTCAGCGAGATGCTGGGCCACAGCGACGTGCGGATCACCCTGCAAACCTATGTCCATGTCTCCCTGCGGCATAAGCAGCAGGCGGTGCAGAGCATCTGCTTCCTGCCGGTTGGGAACTTTGCGCCGTCAGAAGTTCCGTCAGGCGCAGCAAAAAACGCCACACGACAGGGCGCGGCGGCGCAGGTTTCCTAAATGATGATGATTTACGAAAAAGTTATGCCGTCCGCGAAACAGAATACCCAAAAAACGGCAGGTGTGCAATCCGCGCACCTGCCGCTTTTCGATCGCGTGACAAATTTCATACACTGTGCTATACTACCCACATCACCACCAAGGAGGACGTACCATGCGTATCAACTGGTTCAAGGACGAAAATCACCTGGTCTATATCAACGGCGCGACACAGCTGGCGGAGCTGGAACGGACGCTGCACTTCCCCGGACTGGAGGAAGCGGCCAACGAGCTGCGGCAGCACCCTACAGCGGAGGGCTTTACCATCAAGGGACCCAAGCGCACCAGCGGACGGCTGTTCGTGCCTGATCTGACCTTCGGCGAGCACATCGAGATGGGCGAAAACATCTTCTTCTATATGGGCGAGATGCAGGAGTGCTACGTCATCTACTGGCCGGACGCACCGGTGGCAAAGTGAATAAAACAACACCGGCGGCGTTACCCACACGCTGCCGGTGCTGCTTTTGAGGTGGTGTTCCTCATGGAAAAGAAAAGTAAAAGTATGGTTGGCTGAACCATGGCCTTATCATAGCAGGTCGAAAAAGATTTGTGAAGCGCATCTTTGTTCTTGAAAACATGAGGACTTGTATAGTATAATGCTCCTCGAAACGAGGTGCGTCATGAGTATTTCCAAATATCAGGTCTTTCTGAAAACGGTCTCCTGCGGCAGCTTCTCCAAGGCGGCGGAGGCTATGAACTTCACCCAGTCCGGCATCAGCCACGCCATCAACTCGCTGGAAAACGAGCTGGGCGTAAAGCTGTTGAGCCGCAACCGCGGCGGCGTGGTGCTGACTGCGGATGGCCGTGCTGTGCTGCCCAAAATCGAAAAGCTGTGCGCCGCCCACCACTCTCTGATGCAGACGGTGGAGGGGCTGAAGGACATGGACAGCGGCTTGGTGAAGATCGCCACCTTCTCCAGCGTATCTGCCCAGTGGCTGCCCCGCATCCTCAAGAGCTTCGGGAAGGTATATCCCAACATCGAGTTTGAAGTCGTCACCGGCGATTTCTATGACCAGATCGAGGGCTGGATCGTCAACGGAACAGTGGACTGCGGCTTTCTGCGTCTGCCGTCGGTGAAGCGCTTGCAGACCTACGCCCTGCATCGGGACGAATTGCAGGTCATCGTCCCCTGTGACCATCCCTACGCCGATCGCGACCCGTTCCCCGTGTCTGCGCTGGCAGAGGAACCCTTCATCCAGCTGGAGGAGGGCGACGACTACGAGATCATGGCGGCCTTTGACGAGATGGGCATCCGCCCCAACGTGAAGTACATCGCCCGGGAGGATCGGACTATCTTGGCTATGGTGTCGGAGGGCCTGGGCATCAGCCTGCTGCCGGAGCTGATGGTGCGCCACAGCCCAACGCCCATCAAGGTCTGCCATGCGCCCCTGCACTTCTACCGTACCATCGGCATCGGTGTCAAGGACAAGAAGGCACTTTCCAACTCCACCCGTCTGTTCGTGGACTATGTGCGGACGTGGGTAGCGGAGAACGGGAATACATAAACGTTCAACTTTCGCTAAAAAAGCATGAGAACACGTCATGTAATACAGACAAGAACGCAGTTCCCATACGGCTTTGCGGGAACGAACAAACGACGCCGCAAAAATGTGTCATCCTACGAAACAAATACCCTCTTGCAAAACGGCGGGGTGTTCATCATAATAGCACCCGTAGCCCCCGAAAAGTGAATAGGCTTACCGGTCTGAAACGCTGCGGCGTTTCGGTGAAAGTTGGAATGTGGGTCAAAGTCCCCGCGAACAGGTCACTGTGAGGCTCCTCTGAGGCAGGAGATAAGTCAGGTCGCGCCGGTAAGCGTCACAATGCACACGCCTGAAACCGAGTTGCATGAACGGGGGCTTCGCGCCCGTTTACACGAGAGAAGCGTCGGCATTTGCCGGCGCTTTTTGCATGAAGTCAGGGCACCTATGGGGGACGGAAAGGTGCTTGAAAAAATGGGAGAACGCAGGAAATACGTCCGCAGGGACGCCACGGTGGAACGGTTGTCCGCTATCTTTCTGGAGGACATGGAGGGGAGCGTAAAGCCCTCCACGCTGGCGTGCTACCGCCGCAACATCCAATGCCACATCCTGCCGGTGCTGGGCGAGTGCGTGGCGGCGGAACTGGCGGCGGCGGAGGTCAACGACTACATCCAGCAGTTACAGGAGGACTATTCGTCCAAGCTGGTGCGGGAGGTAGGCGGTCTGCTGCTGCGGATCGTGGGCATGGCCGGCGTGGGCTACGGCGAGGACGTGACGCTGCCGAAGGTGCGGCAGAAGGCCGTGGAGGTGTTCACCGAGCCGGAACTGAAGCAGATGGGGCAGGTCATTCTGCGCCGTCCGGACAGGACGGGACTTGGCGTGCTGCTGACAGCCTACACAGGATTGCGGCTGGGAGAGCTGTGCGGCCTGCAATGGCAGGACGTGGACGTCGGCGCGGGACTGCTGCACATCCAGCGGACGGTGGAGCGCATCGCGCAGATAGGCGGTGGGACGTGCCTGACGGTGCAGCCACCGAAAACGGAAAATTCCGAGCGCTGGATACCCATTCCGAAAGAGATGCTGCGGATGCTGAAGCCAGAGACAAAGCAGCCGGACAACTACCTGCTGACCGGCGGGGAGATCGTCCCTGACCCGCGGGCGATGCAGTACCGCTATAAGGTGTTGTTGGAGCGCTGCGGTGTGCGGTATCGGAATTTCCATTGCCTGCGGCACAGCTACGCCACACGCTGCGTGGAGCGCGGCGTGGACGTGAAAAGCGTCAGTGAGCTGCTGGGCCACGCCGATGTCCGCACTACCCTGCGGCTGTACGTCCACTCGTCCATGGACTACAAGCGCAGAGCCGTGGAAGGGATAGGCTTTCTCAAGGGAATAACGTAAAAAAGGACGCCGTTCGGCGTCCTTTTTCCTATCCAAAAAATGTCAAAAAATTTTCGCAAAGTAACATACTTTGCGAAAACTTTCCAATTTCAACCGAATAACAGTATATACCAGTCGTTTTTCCGTGTCAACAACGAGTTCAAATTTTCGACTTTTTCTGGCATAAATCTGGAATGCCTTGCAGCGCAAGGCGTCCCGCGCGTTTTCGCAAAGTATGTTACTTTGCGAAAGAAATCGAGGCAAAAAACTGAATAAAAGGTCTTGCGAAGTCGTGTGGCTGTCGCTGTAAAGGCGGTATATCATTACCGTCAGGCGGCAGTTTTGAAGGAACGGGGTGATACCCCCTGCGGACGGCGCTGTTGACGTAAGGAATGGACCAAAGCGGCAGAAATGCCGTGTGGCGAATAGCAGCCATTGGAGCGAACGCTCTGAGAAGGTAGGTTCAGGTACGAGAAGGGCAAAAGCCCTTCGTGACGTTAGGGCAGAAGAATTGCACGATGGAGGATCAGTGTTGTACAGCGGGCGATCTCTCCCTGACGGCATAGGCGGGAGTGCGCGCTGGCGAGATTCGTCAGTGCATTTTCATTTCTGCCGGATCACCGCTGGTTTTCTTTGGAAAACCGGCGTTTTTTTGTAAGGGAGGACTATGCCATGTCACACAGGAATCCTCGCGAGAGATTTGACTACAAGAGTTGGTTTGAGCGTAATGTGGCCAAGCGTACCGTGGCGGCGCTGGAAGCCCGCGACGCGGCCTTTGCTGAAAAACACGCGGATACGCCGCTGGCACATTTGGCGCAATACGTCAGCAACCGTGCTGAACTGCTGCGGCATACGCCCAGTCCCTGCGAGATAGACGGCGGCACGTTTATCGAGGAGCGCTTCGGCGGTTGGGCCGCAGTATTGGAGATGGCACACCTGCGTCCGCCGATAAAAGAGCCCAAGTTGAAAGACACCGCACGCTACAAGCGGGAAAAAGCCGTGCAGGAGCCGCTGTTCTACGAGGAATCCGAGCGCAAGAAGAAGGCGAAACGCGCCAAGGCCGCAGCCAGCCATGCGGCGCAGCAATCACGGCTGAAAGAGAAAAAGCGGCTGGAGCAGGAAAAGAAAGAGGCTCGTGATGCCGCTGCCCGCCAGCGCGAAATTGAGAAAGCGGCAAAGGCCGCAGAGCAGGAGGTGTCCTGCTGAGTTACCCTTGTCAAGCCGAGATGACCTGAACGGAGGTCATCAGCTTTCCATAAGGGTGGGAGGGGAAAAGCCGCCCCTCCCACCTCCTCTCTTTGTTGAACGGCAAGACCAAAACCACATACAAAAGCAAATATGTTACCCGCCCCTGCGGGGCAGGTAACGGGAAAAATACGCCCCATCTGCGGGGCGAGAAACAGGAATAGGAGCAAACACACATGATCTCTTTGAGTGAAATACTGCATACCATCGCCCAGGCGCTGATGATCCCCTGCCTCATTATACTGATAATTCTGATGGCCGGGGCGGTCTGGCAGATCGGCGACATCGTGGTTGAGTACATCGCGGAGCGCCGCAAGCATAAGTGTAACGTCCCCCAGCTGCTGCGCGACGTACACGCGGCGGGTGCGGACGGCCTTGCGGAGCTGATTGAAAACAGCGGCCTGCTGCGGCGGCAGAAGAAGGCCCTGCTGGAGCTGGCGGAGAGCCGGGGGCTGCCCAAGGACACCCTGACGGCGCTGGCGGAGCGCCTGCTGGCCACGGAGGAGGCGCGGAACGCCCGCACCACCTCCATCACGGACATGATCGCCAAGCTGGGCCCCATGTTCGGCCTGCTGGGCACGCTGATACCCCTGGGTCCCGGCATCGTGGCGCTGGGACAGGGCGACACGGTGACGCTGTCGGAGTCCATGAACGTGGCATTCGACACCACCATCGCGGGTGTTATCAGCGCGGCGGTGGCCAGCGTCATTTCCCACATCCGCAAGCGCTGGTACAACGACGACATGGTGTCGCTGGAAACGCTGATGGAGGCAGTTTTGGAGGAGGTCACGGCAGATGTTGAAGGGTAAGTTTTCCTCCCGCCGTCATGTGACGGAGGAGGTGGACGCCATGGCTGGCGTGGCAAACCTTGCGGACGTGATGTTGGTGTTCGCCTGCGGGCTGATGGCGGCGGTCATACTGAACTGGAACGTGGATCTGAGCAAGACCCGCGTGGAGATCCTCCAGCGGGAGCAGATGCAGGAGCTGGACAACGCGGAAGAGATGGAGCAGGACATCCAGTCCTCCAGCAGCTTTGAGCAGAAGGGCACGGTGTACGAGGACCCGGAGACAGGCAAATTGTATGTGGTGATGCCGAAGGGCAGTAACTGAAAAGTTTTTATATAGATAGAACCAACAAAGAGAGGAGAACGCACATGAAGAAACGGACAAGCAAAATGTCCCGGCGCATCGTGAGCCTGCTGATGAGCATAGTGCTCACGCTGACGCTGGTGACCCCCGCGGCGTTTGCCGCGGAGGTGGTGGATGGCAGCAGCACGACCATCGTCGAGGGCAACACGAACCCGGCTGACGCCAACCCCAGCGGGGACAACGAGGGCAAGAATGACGTGGATAAGGACACTGAGGACGGCGGGGACGAGCAGCCCACCAATCCCGGTGACGAGGACAAGAATCCTACCGAGAGCGAGGGTGACGGCAACGGCGACGACGCCAACAAGCCCGCCGAGGATAACAAGGACGAGGAAAAGCCCGATGGGGAGAACAAGGACGAGGAGAACAAGGACGAGCAGCCCACCGAGGACGAGAATAACGGCGATGACGAGATCGCTCTGCTGAATGATGAGAATGGCACGGATGTGTGGGACGGCACGACTGCGAAAAAGTTTGCTGGTGGCGATGGCTCGAAGGATAATCCCTACCAAATCAGCAACGGCGCGGAGCTGGCGTATCTGGCGCAGCAGGTGAATAGCGAGAAAATAGACTCCGAAGACACATTCATCACATTGACAAATAATATTGACCTTAATAACAAAGCTTGGACACCTATTGGTATTAGCGATAGTGTTGTGTTCGCTGGCACGTTTGACGGCAACGGCCATACCATCAGTGGGCTGTATATTAACATCACTGACAGTTATTCCTCCGCTAAAAAGGGCAAATTGTATCAGGGCCTGTTCGGTTGTGTCGAAGATGGCACGGTACAGAATCTTATTGTTACGGGCAGTGTAACGATCGGGAACGAAAAGAGCGTGAATGTGAGTTACATTGGCGGTATTGTAGGCATAAATGACGGCGGCAAAGTGCAGAACTGCGGCTTTTACGGCACAGTTTCGGCAAAACAGAACGTATCAGAAACCCCGAAGGACTGCACCAAAGACAATGGAGGTGTAGTAGGTAAAGGTAAAGCTGCTAAGTGCTGGTATTTCTGTACGGATATAAAGAGTGCCTCTCCTCTGGGCGCGTGCGGTGGTTCCGCTGCAAACTGCTATCAAAACGTGTCGGAGGATGTGGCTAAAGGCGACTATATAAAAGACCTCAACAGCTTTAAGGCGGTCCTGCAGATGAATGCTGCTGGCTCCGATATGTGGAAGCCCGGCGAGAAGCACCCGGAGTTTTTGCAGGAAAGTGAGAAACTGGTGGTATTGCAGCCGTTGTTTGACGATACAACAGCTGCCGTACAGGTCAATGGCAGTAAAGAGGGTGCAGTGGTAACAGGCGATGAGTCCGTTGTATTGACCGGCACGGATGTTTACTACCGTGTGGGCGAAAATGGAAACTGGACAAAAATCAGTAATGAACCACTTGTTTTGGGTGCAAATAAAGTCGCGACCATTTACTATGCCAGTGCAGAGGAACTCCAGAGCATAAAGTGGTACGATCCAAACGTGAATGAGTTTGTCCTTACCACCGCAGGACAACTGACCTACCTGGCACAGTTGGTCAATGGGGGAACAGACTTTGCGGGGAAAACGATCAGGCTGGGCAGCGACATTGAAATTTCCAAGACATGGACAGCGCCGATTGGAACGGAATTTAAATCGTTTAAAGGCACATTTGATGGCGAAGGTCATGTTGTCAGTGTAAAGGATGGTACGACATTCTGCGGCTTGTTCGGCTATAACGATGGAACCATCCGCAATGTGATCGTGACTGGTATTGTGGATGCGTCCAGCGTGGCAGGTCCCAATGTCGGAGGCATTGCGGGTACGAGCCGCAAGACGATTCAAAACTGTGGCTTCTATGGGAAGTTTGAGAATATTGAAGGGAAGACACTCTGTGGTGTAGCAAATGCTTCCAGCGGAGTAGAAAACTGCTGGTTTTGCAATACCGGAGAAGGCAGTGTTGATGTAGCAGGGAATCAGTATAACAAACCAAAGAACTCCTATGTCAATAAGGGTGAAAGCGCCAAATTAGGTGGTGAGCTGGTTTCCGAGAACTTCGCCGCTGTGGTGGCGGAAAAGCTTAACGATGCGCTGGCTGACAGTTGGTTCCCGTGGGTGACACGGGAGGGGTGTGACTACCCTGTTATGCTGATCGAGGGAAAACTGGTCAACGTGACAAGCTATGACGGCGCGGATGATACGATAGTGACGATCGGCGACAGTGGCACGACAAGTGCGGCCGTTACGGATAATACGGTTACCCTGAAATTGGCAGACAGCTACACAGGAGAGACTGTTTACATCATCAGTGATCCCGCGGAAGAGGTCGTGTTCGATGGTGAGAACGCGACACCGCACCTAACAAACGCGAGCAGAACATGCGTTTATACGCTTCCTGACGGTCAGCGCTTTGTCAAGCTGTACTACGGTACGGCGGACAAGCTTAATGCGGATGATTCATGGTATGATACAAACGCAGACAAGATGACGATCATGAGTGCGAAGCAGCTGCGGACGTTTGCCGGTATGGTCAATGCGGGGACCGACTTCGCGGGGAAGACGATCATGCTGGGGGCGGATATTGTGCTGCCCGGCGAGTGGACACCCATCGGTACGGCGGAGCATCCATTCAAGGGAACGTTTGATGGCTGCATAGAAATTAGCGATAATAACTACAAGTATTATGCGGTTTCTGGCGCGGAAGTCAATGCAGCCGGTCCCAATGCCGGTTTGTTCGGCGTAGTGGACGGCGGTAAGGTGCAGAATTTGACGGTGGCTGGTTCGGTCTCCTCCGAGGCGAAGGATGCCCACGTCGGAGGTATCGTAGGCTGGCTGAAAGCCGGTACAGTGGAAACGTGCGTATTCATTGGAAGCGTGGAAGCTGCCGGAGAAAATGCTGTACGCGGCGGCCTTGTGGGTAAGGCTGAAACCACGGACTCAGTTTCTGACGGCTATTGCTATAGTGCGGAAGATGTAAAGCCGGTAGGCGATGGTGCATATACAAAATGCTTCTACCTGGCAGCAAAGTCCACCAGAGGTGCGGCGAACGATAACGGCGCCCGCACGGAGCAGGAATTCAGCATCGGACGGGTAGCGTGGGAACTGCTCGGCGAAAACGAGCAGTTTAAGAACACTGCGCCCAAACCGCATTGGGCACAGGAGAACGGGATGCCTGTTATAGAATCGTATGTATCCCTCTATTACCTTTATGAGGTGGAGCTGGTCAAACGTTCCGGATCGGAAGGACTGTCCGTTATCATGCAGGCGAACGGAACAAATGCACTGCTTGATGGGGATACGCAAAGGGTGTACGTTGCGGAGGCAGAAGAGATCACGATCGACAGTGGCGGCATAGATGATAACTATACTGTTACATATTCGCCCAAGGATCCATGCACGGGAATCAATAAATATACTTGGGGGATGCCTAACAACACGTTCTACTATACTATCAGCGCAAAAACGAACGAGGATATCAGTTGGTACATAGGACAAGAAAACGTTTCAGAGTATACACTTAAAACCACGGCGCAGTTGTTCGGCTTTGCCGCGCTGGTGAACGGCACGGCAAAGAGGGCGGATGGCACACTGGTCAATTCTGTGAATTTCAGTGGCAAGACCATCTATTTGGCTAATGACGTCGATGTTTCCGGCTATGAGTGGATAGCCATCGGCTATTCCGATGGCTATACCCCTACGGCATTTGCGGGGACCTTTGACGGTAAAGGCCACACGGTCACGCTGACACTGGATACCATAGGCCAAAGCTATGTGGGTTTCTTCGGCTATGTTACCGGTACGGTGAAGAACCTGACCGTGGATGGCAGCGTGAAAGCTGATAGTACTGGTAGCAACGGCATTGGTCATGCCGCCGGTGTCGTGGCATATCTTGCCGGCGGCACGGTCAAAATGTGCGTCAACAGGGCGAGTGTGACCACTGACAAGTGCTGTTACACGGCTGGTATCGTCGGCGGCAGCGAGAATGGTAAAATCAAAAACTGCCGCAACACAGGCGAAATCAGCAGTACATACGAATCGACTGGTGGCCATGCTGCTGGTATTGCAAATGAGGCGGAGTCTGTTACTCAATGCTGGAACGAAGGCGATATTGAATTGAAGACCGTGAAAGGCAAAAGTGCCAACTCCAGAGTGGCAGGTGTTGCCACCGGAGCACCGGTTCTCAATTCTGCCAACTTTGGCAAAGTCTCCGGCCCAACATGGGCTGAAACTGGCGTATCCATTGGAGGTGTGGGAACTACCGCTGTCTCCAACAGCTACAACCTCGGCACGGTGACCGGCGCAGCGGGGAAGACCTACAACATCAGCGGCGGCACGGTGGTCAACAGCTACTATGCTGATATTGCCGGGAAAACCGGTATCTACGTCAAGGACAGTGCTGGTATCACTGACGCCGACAAGTCTCAAAGTATCACAATAACCGAAGTCGATGGGAAAAAGGCCTATAAAGTCGGCAATGTTGAGCTGGTGGATGTGCTGAATGGAGCCTGCAAAAATATTTCCGGTGCACTGGAGTGGATCAACAAACAGGAGGCGCCCAATAACCCCGTGCATATCACGCGCTGGGACGGCAGCTTTGAACCCGGCGTGAAGGGCGTGATCACCCTTGTCTATGACCCCAACGGCGGCGAAGGAGCGGCTGTAACGGAGCAGCAGCGGGTCGAAGGCGATACCGACGGAAGCTTCACCATTAAGTCCGATACGGAGTTGGGCTTCAAGCACGAGAACGGCACATTCCTCGGCTGGAGCAAGACGGCCGGCGGTGAGGTTGCGTTCAAGCTGAAAAACGACGGCAGCATTACCCCTGCCTCCGTAAGCGTAAAGAAAGATGAAACGTTGACGCTCTATGCCGTGTGGTCTCCGATATGGGCGGGCAGCGGCACGGAAGCTGCTCCCTATGAGATTCTCGATGTTGGCAAGCTGACCGCCCTGCAAACGCAGGTCAATGAAAATGGATTCAGCTACAGCGGCAAATGGTTCAGGCTGACCAATAACATCGATCTGAACAACGAGCCGTGGACGCCTATCGGTGTCGATACCGGCCATCCCTTCAGCGGCAGTCTGGACGGCGGCGGCAAGAGCATCAGTGGCCTGAACGTTAATACTTCCACACAGTATGCCGGTTTGTTTGGCGCTGTTGGAGAGATCGCTGTCCAATCGTTGACTCTGCAAGATGGATCGGTGATTTGCACCGGTGCTACTTCGTGGTGTGGTGGACTTGCTGGAAACGGCTCCCTTCTGTTGAGCGATGTTCATATCGTCAACATGGCGATCAGCGGCGATGGAATAGGCGGAACTGGTGGTATCCTTGGCGGTGGATACGCAAGTATGACTGCCTGTAGCAACACAGGCGGTTCTGTATCGGGCAGATATGCCGGCGGTTTGACGGGTAAAGGCTTTACAGAGTCGGACTTCACGTTCTTGGAGTGCAGCAACAGCGCAGCCGTAACAGGCCGCCTATACGCAGGCGGTATGACCGGCTGTAATAAGAGCGCATCTGCAAAATTTACAAATTGCTCTAATGTAGGAAGTATAAGTGGCGGCGAGAGAGCGAACGGTATTGCCGCGATGGGTGGCAGTTTTATCGCTTGTATCAACGCGGGAACTGTCAACAGCTCTGGAGGACAGGCAAACGGAATTACCGGTGCGGCCGCGGATATAACGCAGTGCGGCAATACGGGTACTGTAAATGGCGGTATAGCGGCGGGCATAGCCCGGCACGCTATGCGTATTGAGAAATGTTACAACACCGGCAAAATCTCAGCAACAGCTGGCAACGCTGCGGCATACGGAATTGCAGGTTCGGTGCGGTGGTATATCAAAAACTCTTTTACTTACAATGTGGATACTCAAGTCCCTTTGGTAAGTAACATAAAATTCGGAACTTATGGTGACAAAAACGAAGTGACCAACAGCTACTACCTCGCCAGCAGTGCTACAGCGGTTAGCAGCGCAGGCGAATACGCTACGCTGGCTGACTTCGCCAGCGGCAAGGTCGCTTGGGGCGTGGACGGCGGCACCGCCGCGCACGCCAACTACTGGACGCAGGATACCCGGCGTGGCCAAAATCAGATGCCTGCAGGTCCGGGTAGAGCGTATCCCAAGCCCATCGAAGACCCGAACACGGAGTTCAGCGTCTACCGCGCACTGGTGCAGTACGGCACTGGCGGCACGGTCAGCCTAGAAGCCAATAGCCACAGTAGCGAGAATCAGGAAAATGCCGTGTACGGGCCCAAGGGTATGAGTGTGACCGTTACGGCTACGCCCATGGATAACACCTACGCCTTGAAGTCCATGACCGTTCAGCTCCCTGTGGGCACCGCGGCGAAGTCTATCTCCAACCCGGCCACATTTACCATGCCCAATGAGGGCAACGTCCTCGTTACGGCTACCTTCGGCTCCGCTACCCCCAGTGGCGGTGGTGGTTACTACTACGGCGGCAGCGGCGACGGTACCGGCACCGGCGATAAGGACGACGAGGGCCTGCAGGACGGCCTGAATATGGATGTGGAGTACGACATCAAGGGCCTTGTGCTGGGCGCCTACGCCGAGTGGGGCTCCAACGGCGGGAACAAGTCCTTCCAGAAGTGGCTGGAAGAAAATCCCAACGTGGTCCGCGCTCTGCTGACCAACAGTCTGGACAACATGGCCACCGCGGCCGTGGGTAAGAAGACCGATGAGGCCAAGGATCTGGCGGCTCTGCTGCTGGCCAGCCTCAACGAGCACACCGGCGTGGACGGCAAGGACGGCGACACCATTGCCAAGGCGCTGCAGAAGTACATCGACTCCGGCAGCGAGGAGGTGTTCAGCGCGTGGCTGACCGGTGGCGGCGGCATGGCCAGCGGCACCTACGAGAGTATCTACGGCCAGTACGCCAGCAGCCTTGCGGCACTGGCAGACCGTCTGTACAGCAAGTGGGAGGCCAGCGGTACGTCCATGACCTTCCCTGTGTGGCTGGATTCCCAGCAGGTGAGCATGGACAGCCTGTCCGAGAACGCGGACGAGCCGGACACCGACAACACCAACGATCCCCAGACCTCCGATGCCCCGGATGATGTGCCGGATGGACAGGATACCGAGGGTGGTGCCAGCGGCAACTCCGTGTGGGAGATCATCGGCACAGTGGTGCGTGAGAATCCCATCCTCGTCTGGAGTATCGTGGCCGTCATTGCGGCGCTGATCATCGTGGGCGCGGTACGCCGCTACCACAAGGTCAAGCGTGACGAGCATGACGAGAAATAAGTGATATAGACGGCTCTTAGGGGAGCAGTCTGCCGATTCGCGTGGGCGGAATTTCCGCCCACGCGAATACGGCTATATAAACGGAAACAGGAGGAATACCTCTGTGAGAAGAAAAACGCAAAATCTGACGGCGTTTCTGCTGACGTTGGTGCTGGTATTCAGCATGATACCCGCGGCTTACGCGGCGGGATACAGCATCACCGTCAACGCCCCAGAGGGAAATCACTTGCCCTATTGGGTATTTGAAACGGCGGGAGCAGCTAACGGAGATGTGCAGTATCTTACTGCCAAGGAAAGCCATGACCTGCCCGACGGGAAAATAGCGAGGGTCGCTTTGAAGGTGGGCAAAAACGGCAAAGATGAAGCCTCCTGCGGTATCTCCATCAACGGGCTGTACTATGTGCAGTCCGTGACGCTGGAGCATCCCGATTTCTTCACCGGCACGGTGGAGATACAGGTAGGTAAGGACGCCCAGTGGACTGAGGACACTTGGGGGGATGTCACACCGCTGGAGGAGTCCAGCACCATTGGCTGCGTGCAGTTCAAAAACGGCACGTTCACCGCCGATGTGAATATCACCATTACGCCCATGACGGCGCAGCAGGCGGAAGCGGCACAAAAGCAAAATCAGCGGCAGGTCGTGCCCCAGGGCAAGTACACGGTGGCGCAGATCTCCGAGGCCATTCAGGGCATTCTGGCGCAGAAGCGCTCTGCGCTGGGCTTGGAAGATGGCGACTATCTCCTCTCCGGGGACGAGCTGACTTATGCCGGCAGCTCCGCCACGGACTGGCTGCCCATCGGCTTGAGCCGCTGCGGTGTGGAGGATGACTATGACACCTACCTCGCAGCGCTGCAGGCCTATGTGGAGCAGAAGTACCGTGAGCCGGACAAGCTGGATCGGGTGAAGGCCACCGAGTGGCATCGTATCTCTCTCGCTGTGCTGGCCTGCGGCGGCGACCCCACCCATTTCGGCAAGGACGCGGACGGCAGCGACATCAACCTCATCGCGGACGGTGTATATGACCGCGGCAAGACCATAGATATCGGCGCACAGGGCTTGAACGGCTGGCTGTGGGGGCTTATCACACTGGACAGCATGAAGTACAACATCCCCGCAGGCTCATCTTACACCCGCACGGAGATGATCAAGAAGATACTGTCCTTCCAGCTTCCTGATGACGGGTTCAACCTGCGCTTTGCGCAGGGCAGCACCGCCGATCCGGACATCACCGCCATGGCGATACAGGCACTTGCGCCGTACTACCGAAATTCTACCTTCAACGTGAAAGGCCCTGTGGACAAGGCGCTGGACTGCCTGTCCAAATTGCAGCTGGACACAGGCGACTTCCGCAGCTGGGGCACGCGGAACTCCGAGTCCGTGTCGCAGATCATCGTGTCGCTGTGCTCCATCGGCGTTGATCCGCAGAACGATTCGCGGTTCATCAAGAACGGCATCAATCTGCTGGACGCCCTGTTCTACTACCAGCAGGAGGACGGCGGCTTTGCCCACTCCTACGAGTCCGACCCCGGCAACCCCTCCGCCATTCCCGGCGAGAGCAACAGCATCGCCACAGATCAGGCGCTGCTGGCGCTGGTGGCCGTGTGGCGGCAGGCACAGGGCATGAGCATCCTGTACGACTTCCGTCCCGGCAGCGTGTCCGCCAAGATACTGACGCCGGAGGAGAGCGAGGTGTCCTTTGCGGGGAGCTATGAGTTCACCGAAGCAGACCAACAGCAGGCGGACGCCCTGCCCCAAAAGCTGACCACGGAGAACGATGCCGAGGTGACAGCCCTGCTGAATAAGCTGAAAATGAGCCGTGACTTCGACGGCTACGACACCTACATGACCAAGCTGACGCAGGCCAAGAGCGACATAGACGCGCTGTACGCGGAGATAGAGAGCATCAATGCGGATATAGAAAGCCAGATCGTCCCCATGACCGACCCGGGACTGGGTGAGAAGCCCACCGTGGACAGGCTGGTAAAGCGGTACAAGGCACTGTCCGACCATGATAAGGAATTGGTAGAAAACTGGGACGCCGTGCTTGCTGTGAAGGCGCAGATGGACGCGGCACAGAGAACCCTGTTCCTCATCATCGGCGGCGCGGTGGTCATCATGGTGGCCGCAACAGTGGTCGTTCGCCGCAGGAGGGAGAGCAAATGAGAAAGCATATCACAAGATTACTCACCACACTGCTGGCGCTGGTGATGCTTTTGCCCATCGTAGTACAGGCCACCCCCGTGGACGGCTGGACAGATGAGGCGGAGCAGGCATATCAGACAGTAACGCAGCTGGTCATCCAGCGCGTCACCGAGAGCAAGGACTACCTTGCCACCGCTACGCAGGAGGAGAACACCAAGGCGGTCTATGCCCTGTGGACCTCCGGCGCGACTGTCCCCGGCGGCTTTTACGACGAATACCTGCAAGCGCTGGCCGACTGGCTGGATCTTGCGGTCAAGCGGGGCAAGACGGCCTACATCCCCGGCGCTATCCGCACGGTAGCAGCTATGGGACTGGATGTGACCGACTTCGCCGGTCACGACCTCATGGACGCCCTGCGGAAGCCGGAGCTGGTGGAGGCAGACGAGGACCGGCTGGATATGCTGATGGATCTGGATGCCGCCGGTGCCGCAGGCAAGACCGACGAGTTCAACGCCCTGCGGGAGCAGCTTTTGACTGAGACTCTTGCCCGGCAGCAGAGCAGCGGTGAGTTCCGCTATACCTCTAAGTGGCCCGCTGAATTGAAGCGGAAGGGCGTGGCTGCTGAGCCGGATCGGTTTGACTACATCCTGCTGACAGCAAAGTCCGCGCAGGCGCTGGCGCCTTACCGGAGCCGCAAGGATGTGTCCGCGGCCATAGATAAGGCACTGAACTATCTCTCCGAGCAGCAGCTCCCCAGCGGCGGCTTCCTCAAGTATGGTGCAGAGGACGTAGAGGAGGACGCGGCAGTGCTGGAAATGCTGGCCGCGCTGGGCATCTCCCCTGACGACGGGCGATTTGTAAAGAACGGCCACACCGTGCTGGATGGTATGATGGGGTGGTATCAGGGGAAATATTCCAGCAGTGCGCCTGCACCCGGACAGGGGTTCTACCGGGAGAACGCAAATTGGGGCTACAACACCTACTATAAGCCTCTTGGCTGGGTGAAGTCGTCATGGGGCAGTATGTATGACCCTGACGATCCGGATAATCCGGATAAATGTGTCATAGAGCGGAAATACATAAATGAAGCCGCATTTTCAGGCTTTTCCCTGTTTTACACGGCGTCACAGACGCGGAACACCTCTACAGAGGATCTCGTCGTTCCTCCCCGCAGCGACACAGATGTGAAGCTGGATTACAAGCAGCTCCTGAAACAAAAGACGGACGGGATGGTCGAACGAGTTATTGCCAACTACGAGTATCTATTGACAGAAGCACGCGAGATCACAGCCAGAGAGATTGCCGGCTATTCCTCACAGATACTGGCTTTGCAGAACGCAAATGCGGAATTGACAAAAGCGGAAAAGGAAAAGCTGCAGGAGATCATGACGGTCATGGTGGGCGCCAGTGGGGACTACTATTTGGGGCGCACCTCCTCCACCTACTCAGCCGGTGCAGTACGCGCCATGCAGTATCTTGGCATGGATCCTGCAAATGTCAATGGGCTGGATTATTTGGCGGTGCTGGCAAATACCGGCAAGTTGGAGGCTACTTCAACATACGATTTCAACAGCTATTTAAGGGACATCGAATCCGTGAGTGCACAAGTATGGCGTTCTCGCGGCATTGATGTAGGGACGCTTGTAGACAGCTATGCAGTACGTATCCTTGCAGACCAAACTCCTGACGGAGGCTTTGATTACTCTTATGGCGTGAATATAGCGCAGGGAGATACAAATACTTCTTGGCGTGATGATACTATCTATACTGCGAAAACGATTACTGTGTTAGCGCCATATCGCGACAAGGAGTATATTGCCAAGGCGATAGACCGCGCCGTGGACTACCTTTCCTCCGTGCAGCTCTCGGACGGCAGCTTTCCGGGCATGACCGGAGATTCGGACGGCGGGGCGACCCTTACCGTGCTGAAGATGATGGAAGCGCTGGATATTTCTCTGGACGACCCACGCTTCGTGAAGAACGGAAATACCGTGGCAGACGCCATGAAGACCTTTTATATAGACGGCGTGGGCTTTCTCTCCAGCTTCGAGGTGGAGGCACCGCTGGATGATCTGAGCCGCCTACCGGTCTATGAAAACCCGGTCATGGGGAATTATTCCACCATCTCCGCCCTGACCTACCTCCAAGCCGCCGAGAACGGCACATTCGGCCCCGACGGCAAAGGCAGCAGCGTGTTCGAGGTGGTAGGCGCCGCCCTGACGGAAACACCGCTGGGCGCGATTTTGCTGGCGGTCATTGTGGCCGGCATACTGGCGTTCGCCATGGTACGCCGCTACCGCCGCATCAAGAGGGAGCAGTGACATGAGAGCGAAGTACAAACATATCCTTTCTCTGCTCTTGGCACTTTTCCTGCTGCTGTCCTGCGCGGCCTGCGGACAGACGCAGGTGGAACAGCCGGAGGACACCGGCGATAAGGATCAGTACATGACTGAGCCTGTCCCAGAGGGGAAACCTAATCCAGTAGAGCCACAGGACACGACGGTGGATACCACCACAACACATACCTGCACCTTCTCCATCTCCTGCGAAACGATCCTGGACAACATGGATAAGTGCGTGGAGAGCAAGAAGTTTCTCGTGCCGGCGGACGGCATTGTTTTTCCTGCCACGAAGGTAGAGTTCAGCGAGGGCGAAAGCGTATTCGATGTCCTCCAGCGGGTTTGCAGGGACAATGCCATCCACATGGAATCCAACTGGACTCCGGTATACAACAGTGCCTATGTAGAGGGGATCAATAACCTCTATGAGTTCGACGTGGGCAGTTTGTCCGGCTGGATGTACAACGTCAACGGCTGGTATCCCAACTACGGCTGCTCCCGTTACCAGGTGAAGGACGGCGATGTGGTGGAGTGGCGTTATACCTGTGACCTGGGAGAAGATCTCGGCAGTGGTATGGGTGGATAAATGAGTCATTAAAAAAGAAAGGAAAGAAAGAATGAAAAGGCTATTAACTATCCTGATGGTACTGATGTTGTTGTTTGTCAATGTGGGATGCGGGGAGAAAGGAAGACTACAGGAAGACAATGATACGAACATTCAGCAGGAAACGAAGGATAAAGAGAAGAACCTATATGATCCTGCGGATGACATCAAGCCTATTGCTGTTGGCACAGTGACCATTTCTATCTCTTGTGTCACACTTTTGAATCATCTGGACGTTTATGAAGGAGATGCAAACGCCATACCAAAAGGCGGAGAGATCCTTCCTGCTGTATCCGTGGAACTATATGAAAATGATACAGCGTACACGCTGCTTAAACGTGTCTGCAGGGAAAAGAACATCGAAGTTGATGGAGAGTGGGACGCAGATAGTGCATATATTACTCAGATTGGCAGCGTTTCTGAATTTACGGCAGGACCTTTGTCCGCGTGGCTTTTTACAGTAAATGGAACGATTCCCGATGTGGACTCACAATCTCACCCGCTTGAGGACGGCGATGTAGTGGAATGGCACTACACCTGTGATTTTGGCAACGATATTGCCGAAGGCATGGAGAACTAATAAAGAGCAATATACTCATAGGATACAATAATGTAGAGAACGCTGGTATAGGCGGCAAGATTCCAAGAGCGCACTGGCCTCTGGAGATATTCGAGAGGCCGCCTAACCATGCGACCAGACAACACAACAAAACGGAGGAAAAGCCAAGGATGGCCCTTTGCGGCCATCCTTGGCTTTTCCTCCGCTTTTCATTATGCGGATGCCAATTTCATTGCCGTGCCCCACCGTTTCTGCCGTTTGCGAGTTCTTCACAAATGACGAAACGGAGGGAATAAAATGCATTTTGACCGAATGGCATACGGGGAGCGAATCAAACGGTTACGCACCGGCAGAGAGCTCACTCAAGAACAGCTTGCTGAAAAGATAAATGTTAGTAGAACCTACATAGTTAAAATTGAGAACGGCTTACAGATAGGCCCGATTGAAATTGCCATTGAGCTGGCAATGTTCTTCGATGTCTCCATGGATTTTCTCTTGCTTGGAAAAGAAAACTATCGCGTGGACAGAAAGCAGTGTTTGAGAATGGCAATCGATATCCTCTCTGAATTGCAAGCGGAACTGTAAAATGTTCCATTTTGGGTATGCAATGTTCCAAACTGTTTCTGTTCCGTGGCTTTCCTTCAAGGTACAATTTACTCAAGCCAAACAAAGGGCCTATTGTACCTTGAAAAACGCCATTCGGCCATATTCGGCAACTGGATCACATCAGCAGATGAGCCTCCGTAAGAAAGAGGACAGCGATGCGGAGAACGCGCCATGACCACCTGCACGGGAGTCTCCCGTGTCAATGCAGGTCCCAGATCGGAAGGTGCCCAGCGATACCCGTTCATCCAAAAGCAGCCGCGGCAGGCTGTCTCGCCATGACCTCATCTGCCTACAATGGTACTTCTGCATAGCGACAGATACAAGCAATCGGTGCAGCTCGGAGAGATCCTCGGAGGGGTGCAATTCCCATGTGCGGCGCCCACCGCAGACCAGTTGACCGCCCATCAGTCCGGGAAGTAGTGTCGAATAGGACTGGACAAACGACAGAAACGGCGTGGGCCGTTCCGGGAAACCGGGGCGGCCCCGCCATGACCTTTGCCTGATGGCAGAAATGCGGGTGCTGCACTTTCCCTCCCCCTCACATACCTACTACCTATACCCCATTACCTCTTACCGCAGCACCCGCGTTTGTGCCATCAGAAAACGGATATAAGGAGAAAACTATGCAGGATAAGAACGTTGATTTTTGCGGCATCCTGAACCTTTTAGCCGCGCTGAAACGAGCCGGTTTTCCCAAGACGGAACTGGAGCAAGTCGCTGTGCGTATCGCCGTGCAGACCGGCGCGACGATCCCTATTTCTTTCTGAATTTCTTCGCAAAAAGCAGTAGCTTTACAGTGGCGGTTGTGGTATGTTGTGTTGCTACAAGGAGGAGGTGAGCGGCCACGGAAGAAAAAAAGATCAACGGAAACCTTGCCCTGAACGGCAAAGAGCGTCGGGTCATCAGGATCGAGGCCACCCATGAGCAGGATGCCCAGAAACTGCGGGTGGCCGCCTACTGCCGGGTCAGTTCCTCCTCGGAGGATCAACTTAACTCCTTCGCGGCCCAGAACATCCACTACACGCAGTACATCACCGAGCATGAGGGCTGGCGGCTGGTGGATGTCTACGCCGATGAAGGCATCACCGGCACCTCAGTGGAGAAGCGAGATGACTTCAAGCGGATGCTGGCCGACAGTGGGCGCGGGCTTATCGACCGCATTCTGGTCAAGTCCATCTCCCGCTTCGCCCGCAACACGTCGGAGTGTCTGGAGGCTATCCGGCAGTTCCGAGCCAACGGCACGACCATCTTCTTCGAGAAAGAAAACATCGACACCGCACGGGTATCCTCCGAACTGATGACCGCCCTGTACGCAGCCTTTGCACAGGCAGAGAGCGAGTCCATCTCCGGCAATATACGCTGGAGCTACCAGAAACGGATAGAGCGTGAGGAGCTCAGCACCTACAGTGCCCCGCTGGGCTATGACCTTGTAGGTGGTAAGCTTGTTATCAATGAAAAAGAAGCCAACGTCGTGCGGGAAATATTTGATATGTACTTGAACGGCATGAACTCCGAAGAAATTGCTCATAAAATGAATGCACAGGATACGCTATCAATCAGCTGGAGAAGGCAGCGAATAGAATATATATTGAAAAACGAAAAGTACAAGGGTGATGCCATACTACAGAAATCCTACACAACGGAATCTTTTCCACGAAAACGCAAAAATAACCACGGAGAAAGGAATGCGTATTACATGGAAGATTCCCATGCAGCGATCGTATCAGACGTGGACTTTGAAACTGTACAGAAGATTCGAGCAGGACATAGACGCAGCACAGGAATAACCAATACGGTATTGCGTGGAACACTATACTGTTGCTGTGAAAGTCCGCTACGAATGCGTATGTCAGGGCAGTCTGTGTATTGGGTATGTATTCGGCACAGCCACAATGCATCAGCCTGTCCCATCACCCAAATCCCCGAAACTCAGGTTCAACAAGCATTCCTCCGGCTGTATTACAATCTCAAGCACCAGGGCAGCCACATCCTGTCCGACTTCATCGCCAACCTCCAGTCTATCCGTGAACGGAAATTTCTCTGGAGTGTAGATGTCATTGAACTGAACAAACAAATAGCGGAACTTACCAGTCAGAATCAACTGCTGACCACTCTGAAGGAAAGCGGCTGCGTTGATCCTGACATTTTTATATCCAAGAGCAATGCGCTGACCGAACAGCTCCGCGCCGCCAAGCAAGCCAAAAGCAGGATCCTTAACCAGGACGGTGATGACACCATCCCCTGCACCCAGGAGCTCATCACCATCCTCAAAAGAGGGCCTGAAACGCTGCACGACTTTGACGGGGAGCTGTTCGGTCAGCTTATTGACAAGGTCATCATCGAAAGCAACACCAGCCTGCGGTTCCGTCTGAAAAATGGGCTGGAGCTGCGGGAGGGTATAGAAAGGACGGTGCGGTAATGGGCAACAGGAAGCTGCCCTTCGGCTACAAGATGGTCATGGGCGAGATAGTCGTTCATCCGCAGGAGGCACAGGCGGTGCAGGGCATCTATGCCCGCTATCTGGCCGGGGCATCCTTCAACGACATCACCGACCATCTGAAAGAAAAAGGCCCGCCCTACGACGCGGACAAGCCCTGGAACAAGAATATGGTGGCCCGCATTCTGGAGGACAACCGCTACGCCGGTACAGAACGCTTTCCGGCAATCCTTTCTGCGGAGCAGCTACAAGAGGCCGCCCAGCGCCGGTCAGAGCGTAAGCCTGCGGTGCAGATAACCGAAGCGCAGAAGACGCTGCGCCGCCTGTGCAACGGCAGGCCCAGCACGGCGGTGGAGTCACAGGTACTGTCTCTGCTGAACGGCCTTACGGCAGCGCCGGAGCAAATCAAGCCGCAGCCGCAGACAGTCAACCGTGGTGAGCTGGCCGAAATGGAGCGGCGATTTTCCGCAGCACTCACCACCAGCCCGGTGGATGAGAACAACGCTAAAGAGCTCGCCCTGCGGCTGGCAGGAATGCAATATAGCGCCATCGGCGGCAGTGAGTACGAAAGCCAGCGCCTGCGGCATCTGTTCACCGGTGCCGCACCGATGGCGGAGATCAATGTTGAATTACTGAAAAACACAGTGGCCCAGGTTTATGTCAAAAAGGGGCACGCCAGCCTGTTACTGAAAAACGGCCAGATCATCGAGAGGGGAGCATAACCGTGGGAGAGAACAAGCCGAAGGTGATCGTGATACCTGCCGCGCCAAAGAACACAGGAGCTGTCGAGCAGCGGCAGCTTCGGGTGGCGGCCTACTGCCGGGTATCCACCAAAGAGGAGGATCAGCTCAACAGCTACGAGGCACAGAAAAGCTATTACACCGATAAGATCATGGAGAACAAGTCGTGGACGATGGCCGACATTTTCGCGGATGAGGGCATCACCGGCACTTCGGCCAAGAAACGGGCGGACTTCATGCGGATGATGAAATGGTGTAAGCAGGGCAAGATCGACCTGATCCTCACCAAGTCCGTCTCACGCTTCGCCCGTAACACAGTGGACTGCTTGAACTACGTCCGAATGCTGAAGGCGCAGGGTATCGCGGTCTACTTTGAAAAAGAAAACATCAACTCCATGGATGAGTCCACAGAGCTGATGCTGACCATGATGGGAGCCTTCGCCCAAGCAGAGAGCGAATCCATCTCCGGCAATATCCAGGCGGGCAAGCGCTACGCCATGCAGCGCGGTGAGGCTACCATTAACTACCACAACCTGTACGCCTATGAGAAAGGACCGGATGATAAGCCACGGGCCATTCCAGAACAGGCCGAAGTGGTAAAAGAAATATATGCCCACTACCTCCGAGGAGACAGTCTCCCTATGATTTGCAGATACTTGGAGGCACAGCATATTCCCAACATCCGTGGCGGAACGACATGGGGACGTTCAGCAGTGCGCGGCATCCTCTCCAATGAAAAATATGTAGGTGATGTCCTGATGCAAAAGACATTCCGTCAGGACTGCATCAGCCACAAGGCCATCCGAAACACAGGACAGCGCCCTATGTATCTGGTACAAAATAATCATGAAGCGATCATAGACCGCAAGACATACGACGCAGTGCAGACAGAGTTAGCGCGGCGCAACGCACTGAAGGGCAATACACAGAAAAGCACTCCCAGCGGCAGAAGCTGCTACACGCCAAAATATGCCCTGTCAGATCGGGTCATCTGCGGTGAATGCGGCACACTGTACCGCCGCTGCACCTGGGTCAACAGGGGAAAGAAGCATATCGTCTGGCGCTGCATCAGCCGCTTCGACTACGGCAAGAAATACTGCCATGATTCGCCCGCCGTGGATGAGCAGCAGCTCCAGCAGGCCATCCTGCGGGTTATCAACGGCGCAATGTCTGAGAAACCCGCACTGGTGCGGCAGGTCACGGAAAATCTACAGGTGGTGATACGCCCCAGCCGAAGTGAAGAACTTACCGTCGCGGAGATCGACAGAGAATTAGAAACTCTGGCACGGGAGTTCGATACCGCCTTCGTAGCTGCGGCCTCCGGCAATAGCGCCGACTACAGTGAACATTTCAAGACGATCCTTACCCAGCAGGCAGAACTGAAAGCCAAACGCGCCGAGTTGAAGCAACAGCAGGCGGAAGATGCAGAGCTGACCAGCCACATGAAACTGGCCGCAGACACTCTGAAACAGGCCGATACTGCCATTATGAAGTGGGACGAATACCAAATTCGTGCGTTGGTCGAGTCGGTCAGGATATTGTCTAAAGATGAAATACTGGTGCGGCTGAAAAGCGGGATTGAAAAAATCGAAAGATTACAGAAGTAGATTGAATACAAAGTAACTCCGCTTCTCGAACACTTTATCGAGAAACGGAGCCTTTCTTATATATTTTCTCTCGACGGACAGGGGTTCATTTGCTATACTTAAAGCGAAGATAATAATTGGGAGACACCGTGATATGAAGAAAATCCTATTCGTTTGCCACGGCAATATCTGCCGCAGCCCGATGGCTGAGTTCGTGATGAAGGACTTAGTAGAAAAAGCGGGGCTGGCGGCCCAATTTCATGTAGAGTCCGCTGCAACCAGCCGCGAGGAGATCGGTAACCCCATCTATCCTCCGGCGCGGCGCAAGCTGGCCGAACACGGGATCACCTGCGGCGGTCACGCGGCGCGGCAGCTCACAAAAAGCGATTACAAGGAATTTGACCTGCTAATCGGCATGGACAGCGCCAACCTGCGGAATATGCACCGTATCTGCGGCGGTGACCCGGATGGCAAGATACATCTGTTACTGGATTACACTGACCATCCCAGCGATGTAGCCGACCCGTGGTACACCGACGATTTTGAGGCCACATGGAGGGACGTGCTTGCGGGATGTCAGGGATTGCTGAAAGAGTTATCACAGAAACGAGGTGAACAGGATGGCACAAAATGATAAAATCCAACTATTTGAGGACAAACGCATTCGTACTGCGTGGGACGAGGAAAAAGAAGAATGGTACTTTTCCATCGTCGACGTCTGCGAGGTGTTGAGCGGCACAGATAATCCTCGCCGTTATTGGAGCGACCTCAAGAGGAAACTTAAATCTGAGGGCGCAGTCGAACTGTACGAAAAAATCGTACAGTTGAAAATGACTGCTCCCGATGGCAAAAAGCGCCTGACCGACGTAGCCGACACCGAGCAGATTCTCCGAATCGTCCAGTCTATTCCCTCGCCCAAAGCGGAGCCGTTTAAGCTGTGGCTGGCGCAGGTAGGCAGAGAACGCATTGAGGAAACCATCGACCCGGAGTTGACCATTGAACGGGCGCTGGAGACCTATCTCAAAAAAGGCTATACCCGCGAGTGGATCAACCAGCGGCTACAAGCCATCCAAGTCCGAAAGGAACTGACGGATGAATGGGATGCCCACGGTGTACAGAAGGGCGTGGAGTACGCAATACTTACCGATGAGATCTCCCGTGCATGGTCAGGAATGTCTACGCGGCAATATAAAAATCTCAAGGGCTTGAAGAAAGAAAACCTCCGCGACAACATGACCACGCTGGAGTTGGTACTGAATATGCTGGCGGAGGCGACCACCACAGAAATATCCAAGCAGAAATCTCCGGGGACATTTTCGGAGAATTTGGCTGTCGCCCGTGAGGGCGGTGAAGCTGCTGGGATTGCACGGAAGGCAGTCGAGGAGCGCACGGGTGTCCCTGTTGTTACCGCCAAGAACGCTGCACAGCTCAATCAGATTGTGACAGATTTGCTGGAAGGAGCGACTACGTCACCGAAGAAACAAGACAAAAAGCGCTGATTCGCTGACAGCAAAACCTGTGGGCAGTCACAAAAAGAAACACCATCCGTCAGGATGGTGTTTTCTTTTTGGAATGTTGCGGGCAGGCTTGAACTCGCTGCCTCGACCGGCGCGAAGCGCATTAAATCAAGAGGTCCGGCAGGGCTCCTGCGAATGGCTCTGCCATTCGTGGGATGCCGGCAGCGAGTCGCGCCACGTGATGAGGACATCGCCGCCCGAACGCTGGAGTACATGACTGCGATGGAAACTGCTCTGCAGCCCGAAGCCAGCGGGCTGGAGGGCGACTATCGAATCCTTGCCGACTTCAACGGCACAGTGCTGGCGGGAACGCATAGTAAACACGGCATCCAGTTTGTTACCTGGGATCGGGACTATGATCGCACAGACGAGGCTCTCCGATGGCGAAATACCGGTGCGGCTGAAAAGTGGGATCGAAAAAGGCAGAGTTTTCGCAGAAATCCTTTTTTGGCTTCATTTGATTACTTTATTTTTCGGCAGCGGTGTGTTATACTCTAAAGATAACAATTCATGATGGGTGCACCATGTGCTTGTACTATCAAAGATAAAGTAGGGATCATATGAAACGAAATCGCAGCGGATTTACATTGATGGAAATGCTGATCGTCATTGCGCTCATTGCCGTACTGATCGCGATCGCGATTCCGGTATTTGCGTCACAGCTTGAAAAGAGCAGGGAGGCCACAGACCTTGCGAATGTACGCGCCGCGTATGCACAGGTCTCCACAGAGGCGCAGCTCGGAAATTTTGAGGCCACGGTCACGGTCGATCTGAAGCAGAAGCAGGCGGACTGGCAGTCGGTCGATCCGGTAAATATCGGCGGCATCGTCCATTACAAAAACCAAGGAAATACGGATAATTGGAAGGGTGTTGCTTCTCCCAACGGGACCTGTGTCGTCTCCTATAGTGCGGATCACGGAATTATTTTTACCTGGAATGGGAAGGCCGATTCGCCCGGGCAGAAATACCCGTTTAATACAAAGGAAACGGATTTCTTCCAGCTTTTATACGATACGGATTTTTGGAGCAAAATGCAAACGAAGTTAAACTTTGAGTTTGACTCCAGATGTCCGAATTCGGAATATGTTCCGACCATTACCGCGGCGATCAAAAAGCTGGACAACAGTCTCCTGCAGCAGCCGGACTGCACCTGGGCTTTTCTCGGCAGCGGAATAGACGGGAAAAAGGCAGACCGATATCTCTTTTGGACATCCCTGAACACGGATAAGGTCGGGGCCGGAAAGGAAATTCCCGTGATCGTCCAGACCGGGGACGGGAAGTACTATGTTTCCGAAACCACGACCGGCAAGAGGACGAAAAACGGCAGCGAATATGTCGCCGTTTCCCAATCACTTACTTCGCAAAACCAGTATAAGCAGATTCTGAAAAACGGAGAAGAGTTTTCTTCGTTAGAGGAGGCCTACGACGCCTACCTCAGCGCTTTGGGCAATTCCAAGTATGACTCGGTTCGCGGGTCTTGAGGCATTTCCACCGATATGACGCTTGTTTTTCCGCGTGTGCGCAGTCGACAAAAACGCCGCCCTTTCGGGCGGCGTTTTTGCTTGCCGCTGCTGCGGCGTACCCCTGTCGGTATCGACCCGGAGAGAATAGCTGGTTTACTGCCCGCAGCGCCTGCCGTTCCACGCCAGACCGGCGGTGCTCAGCAGGGCGGCAGCGGCATAGAGCGCCACGCCGGGGTCCGTGGTCTTGGGGCTGGCGCTGCTGCCGCCGGCAGAGGGGGAATAGTAGTAGCCGCCGGTGGCGGGGGGAGTGATTTGTCCGGTCGGCGTGATCGTTTTAACATTGGGAAGACTCAGATATCCGTCTGTGGCGGGAACCGTAGTCACTGCGTTCCCGTTCACCGTAGCGGCGATTTCTCTGGCGAAGTCATATTCTCTTTCCGGCATCAGCAAAACGGAATACACATATTTTTTCCCGCTTTCAAACGCTGTAATGGTCGGCAAGGTGCTGTATATCTCGTCGTCGGAATGCCATATAGCAACGGGCTCATCGTTTTCATTTAATTCTTGCCACCATTCGTCGTAAATTCGGTATTTGCCCTGATCGGCGGCGGCTACGGCGGCCGTAGCCTTTGGCGTATCTCCTGTTTTGTAGGAAAGGGTTGCGCCGATGATTTCAACGGTGGTGATTTCTGAATCGTCAGGATTTTCAGAGTTCTGCTTAAAGTGAGCCGTGAATATCACATTATCTCTCCGCACATTAACGCTGTTCTGTATTTGATCAGAAGAAAGAGCGGTGCCGGCCGGAATGGCAGTACCACTGCCGGCCTGGTATACGGCAGCATCGGCTGTCCAGTAGGCAAACTCGTATCCCGAATTTGGAAGTAAAGTATCGATGATGCTGCCGGCAAAGCTGAGAGTCTCTGTCTCGGATACATTCAGCTTGTAGTAGTAGGGCTTGTTAACATCATCGTCAATGCCATAATACACAAACGGAATCTGGTCGTTTTTAGTCATGGTTCCATAATCGCCGGGGTAAAATTTAACGGCATACGCTCCAGATTCCGCAAATGCTGACAGCGGCGACAGCGCCAGGACCAGCGTAAGAAGCAGCGCCGGAAAAAACCTTTTCTTTGCCATTTTGTTCCATCCTCCTGTTTCAATTTTTCACGTATTTACAAGCTTTTTACGTTTTCTATTGTACCACGGCGGCCGAGGCAGGGAAACGCGATTACCGGCTGCGGCGATTGCTGGTTTTGGAAATTTTCTTGCTTCACTTTTCTGCCATATGGGCGTATACTATACACAGCTTTCACCGCAGGAGGTGCGCCATGCGCTTTTGTGAGCAGCTGAACGAATACATTACCCGGCTGGACTGCCGGGGCAAGGAGCTGGCGGAGGCCGCCGGGCTATCCGCACCGTCCCTGAGCCGCTACCGCACCGGCGAGCGCACGCCGGGCCGCGGCAGCGCCGTGCTCACGGCGCTGAGTGATGCTTTGGCCGATATGGCCAAAGCAAAGGCGCTGCCGGATATGGACGCGGACACACTGTATAGCGCGTTCCTGCAATGCGATGAATATGCCGGCACGGACAAGAAAATGCTGCGGGAGAACTTCAATGCGCTGATCGAGGTCATGGGGCTCAGCGTGGCGAAGCTGTGCCGCTGCGCCAACTACGACCCGTCCGCCATCTTCCGCTTCCGCCGGGGCGAGCGTCAGCCGGCGGAGCCGGAGCAGTTCGCCGCCGCCGTGGCGTCCTATGTTTCCCGGGAGATGGACGGCCCCGCCCAGCGGGAGGTGGCCTCCGCGCTGCTGGGCTGTGCCGCTGAAGATCTCGGCGACCGCGCCGCCTACTGCCGGCGGGTGCAGGATTGGCTGCTGGGCAGCCATGCGCCCCGGGAGGACAGCGTCTCCCGCTTCCTGACCAAGCTGGATGAGTTCGATCTAAATGCGTACATACGCTCCGTCCATTTTGACGAGCTGAAGGTCCCTGTGGCGCCCTTCCAGCTGCCCACCAGCCGCAGTTACTCCGGTTTGCGGCAGATGATGGACAGCGAGCTGGACTTTATGAAGGCGGCGGTGCTGTCGCGCTCCACGGAGCCGGTGTTTATGTACAGCGATATGCCCATGACGGAGATGGCCCAGGACCCGGAGTTCCCCAAGAAGTGGATGTTCGGCATGGCGCTGCTGCTGAAAAAAGGTCTGCGGCTGCAGATCATCCACAACATTGACCGCAATCTGCCGGAGATGATGCTGGGATTGGAGAGCTTCATCCCCATGTATATGACCGGCCAGATCGAGCCGTATTACTTCAAAGCGCCCCAGGGCGGTGTGTTCCTGCATTTCCTGCGGGTATCCGGCACAGCCGCGCTGACCGGCGAGGCTGTGTCCGGCCACCATAGCGAGGGGCGGTATTACCTGACCAACAACCGCGCAGAGGTGGCCTATTACCGCCGTCGGGCCGACGCTCTGCTGGAGAACGCCAAGCCGCTGATGGAGATATACCGTGCCGACGTCGCTTCCCGGCTGAACGCGTTTCTGTTGGCAGACAGCCGCACCCCCGGCCGACGGCGGTGTGTCCTATCGGCGCCGCCGCTGTATACCGCGGACCCCGCGTTTTTGACGGCGGTGCTGCAAAGACACGATGTGCCTGCGCCGGATCAGGAGCGCATCCTGGCCCACGCCAAAAGCCACCGGGAGCAGGCCGAAACCATCCTGCGGGACAATGAAATGGTGTTGGCTCTGCCCCGACTGACAGAGGAAGCCTTTGAACGATACCCGATGTCCCTGCCCCTGTCAGGATCGTTCTATGAACGTGATATACCGTATACCTATCAGGAGTATCTGGAACACATCGATCAGACAGAACAGTTCGCGGCAGTGCACCCACGCTGCCGCCTGGAACTGACCGCCGACAGCACCTTCCGCAATTTGCAGATCGTCATGCACGAGGGGCGGTGGGCCATGGTGTCCAAGGAAAAATCACCCGCCATACATTTTGTCATCCGTCACGCCAAGCTTCGTAGTGCTATTGAGAGCTTTGAGCCGCCGCTGGTGGAGGAGTGACAGCCCGCGCGGTCAGTAAGCACCGGCGTGTTTGTGGTCAAAATTATGGTCAAATCCCCGTTCTGGCGCAGAAGAAAAGCCCTGTAACCGGCATGGTTACAGGGCTTTTCACTGGCGCAGTGGGAGGGATTCGAACCCTCGTGCCGCTTTTGACGACAACACGATTTCCAGTCGTGCTCGTTATGACCACTTCGATACCACTGCATATATTCCGCTGCGACAACAGCATGGATTATTATAACAAAATCTGTGAGAATGTCAAGGGCTAAATCACAAAATCCACAAATTTTCCGGACTGGTTGCCTCCTTGCAGGCAACAGCTCCGCCGCCCGGGAAGCCCCGGGCGGCGGAGAAAAAGGGTTCTTTTTTTACTGTCTTGCCTTGGAGTCCACGATCTCGTGGAGCTTGGCGGCGAAGTCCGCCAGGGACATGGCCCCCAGGTCCTCGCCGGTGCGGGTGCGGACGGACACGGTGCCCGCCTCCATATCCCGGTCGCCCACCACCAGCATGAAGGGGATCTTCTCCAGGGTGGCCTCCCGGATCTTCTTGCCGATCTTCTCGTTGCGGCCGTCTACCTCCACCCGGAAGCCCTGGCTGTCCAGCTGGGCGGCGACGTTTTTGGCGTAGTCCATGGCCCGGTCGGTAACGGGCAGGAGCTTGACCTGCACCGGGGACAGCCATGCCGGGAAGGCGCCGGCAAAGTGCTCGGTGATGACGCCGATGAAGCGCTCGATGGAGCCCAGCAGCGCCCGGTGGATCATGACGGGGCGGTGCTTCTCGCCGTCCTCGCCCACATACTCCAGGTCGAAGCGCTCGGGCATCTGGAAGTCCAGCTGGATGGTGCCGCACTGCCAGGTCCGGCCCAGGGAATCGGCCAGATGGAAGTCCAGCTTCGGGCCATAGAACGCGCCGTCACCGGCGTTGATGATGAAGTCCTTGCCCATTTCGGTGATGGCCGCCTGCAGGGTATCCTCGGCGAACTTCCAGTCCTTCTCGTCACCCATGTGGTCCTCGGGCATAGTGGACAGCTCGATCTGATAGGTCAGGCCGAAGGTGGAGTAAATCTCGTCAAACAGCTTCACGACGTTCTTGATCTCGTCTTTCATCTGGTCGGGGGTCATGAAGATGTGGGCGTCGTCCTGGGTGAAGCAGCGGACGCGGAACAGGCCGTGCAGCGCGCCGGACATCTCGTGGCGGTGGACCAGGCCCAGCTCCGCCATGCGCAGGGGCAGGTCGCGGTAGGAATGGGGCTCGCTCTTATAAACCAGCATGCCGCCGGGGCAGTTCATGGGCTTGATGGCGTAATCCTCGCCGTCGATGACGGTGGTGTACATATTGTCCTTGTAGTGATCCCAGTGGCCGCTGCGGTGCCAGAGCTCCTGGTTGAGGATGATAGGCGTGGAGATCTCCACATAGCCGTAGCGCTTGTGGCACTGCCGCCAATAGTCCAGCAGGGTGTTTTTCAGCACCATGCCCTTGGGCAGGAAGAACGGGAAGCCCGGGCCCTCCTCGGTCATCATGAACAGGCCCAGCTCCTTGCCCAGCTTGCGGTGGTCGCGGCGCTTGGCCTCCTCAATGCGCTCCAGATAGGCGTCCAGCTCCTCCTTCTTGGGGAAGGCCACGCCATAGATCCGCTGCAGGGTCTGGCGATTGCTGTCGCCCCGCCAATAGGCGGCGTTGCAGGCGGTCAGCTTGATGGCGTTGCCCTTGATGCGGCCGGTGGAATCCAGGTGGGGACCGGCGCACAGGTCCACGAACTCTCCCTGCTTATAGAAGGAGATGTGGGCGTCGGCGGGCAGGTCGTTGATCAGCTCCACCTTGTAGGGCTCCTGCCGATCTTCCATGTATTGCAGGGCCTCCTCCCGGGGCAGCTCAAAGCGCTCCAGCTTCAGCTTCTCCTTGCAGATCTTGCGCATTTCGCCCTCGATCTCGGCCAGGTCCTCGGGGGTGAAGGCAAAGGGCGCGTCCAGATCGTAATAAAAGCCGTTTTCGATGGACGGGCCGATGGCCAGCTTCACCTCCGGATGCAGGCGCTTGACGGCCTGGGCCAGGACGTGGGAGCAGGTGTGCCAATAGGTCCGGCGGTATTCCTCGTTTTCAAAGGTGTACTTGTTTTCTTCGCTCATGATGATTCCTCCTTGATATTGGGGTCGGGAAAATAAAAATCCCCACCCCTGACAGTGATTCAGGGGTGAGGTAATCGGCATTACTCCACGGTTCCACCCTGCTTACGGGACACGGGTCCCGTCGCTCGTAGCTCCTCTGTAACGGGAGGGCCCGGTCCGGCCTACTGGGGCCATGGCCCGTTGGGCGGACGGCTCGGAGGCGGTACGCATCCTGCTTTCAGCCGGGACCCTTGCACCAAGATGGGCTCCTCTCTGCTGCCTGCCGCAGGCGGCTTCCTCGTCAACGCCTTTTGTTATCCCTCAATATAGCACGCCCTGTCCCGGTTGTCAACGGGAAATTCCCGGGACAAGGGCGGGACAGGGCGGGACAATTTTACGCGAGCAGCTGCAGAAGGCCCCAGACGCCCAGAAGGCCGTATACCAGGGCGAACACGATCAGAACGGCGTTGACCACGCCGTCCAGCTTCGAGGGCTTGGGGGCGGGGTAGTCCTTGCGGATCAGATACAGCGCGCCGCAGGAAAGACCCAGCAGCAGGGTGGTGGCGCTGTTGAGGATCTGGTTTTCCTGCAGGGAGGGGACCGCCAGCCGCACCACCAGGCACGCCACCAGCACGCCGAACATGATGCCCAGGGTGACCTTGACCTTGGTGGGCCAGGGGGCCTTCTGGGCGGCCTGGCTCTGGGCCTGGGCCTGGCGGGCGGCAGTGGCCGCAGTCTGGTAGTCGCTGTTTTTCCGGGTACGCTTGCCGCGGTTGTTTTTGGCCAGCTCCTTGCTGTGGGTCCGGCCCAGGTTCTTGTTGTTCATCGGGTTTGCTGCCATGTTATTTTTTCTCCTATTCCTGTTCTATGGGCAGATCACAAAGGTGTCTGCGTATGATATCCAGTGCGCTGCTGGCGGCCAGAAGCCGGATGCGGGGCCGGTCGCCGCCCAGGGCCAGCCGCCGCACCAGGGTCTCCCCCGGCAGGCTCAGGCCCAGATATACCGTACCCACGGGGTTTCCCCGGTCGTCGCCGTCAGGCCCGGCCAGGCCGGTGACGGACACCGAAAGGTCGCTGCCGGTAAGCCGCCGGACGCCCTCCGCCATGGCCCGGGCCACCGGCTCCGACACCGGGCCGTATTGCTCCAGCAGGTCCCGGGGCACGCCCAGCACCCCGGCCTTGACGGCGTTGGTATAGGACACCACACCCCCCAGAAACGCCGCCGAGGCTCCGGGCACGTCCGTCAGCCGCTTGGCGATGAGGCCGCCGGTGCAGCTCTCCGCCGCCGAAAGGGTCAGCCCCTTCTGCCGCAGCCGGGTGATGACCACCTCCTCCAGGGAGGACACGTCCACGCCGTATAAACAGTCCCCCAGCCGGGAGCGGACGTCCCAGAACAGCGGGGCCATGCGCTCCTGGCAGTCCTGGGGGCTTTCGCCCTTGGCCGTCAGCCGCAGCATCACCTCGCCGGGCTTGGCATAGGGGGCCAGGGAGGGGTTTTCCGCCCGGTCCATCAGGTCCCCCAGCAGCTCCTGGACCCGGGGCTCCGTCAGGCCGAACACCCGCAGGTCGTGGCTGCGGATAACGCCGCCGCTGCACCCCTGAAGCCAGGGAAGCAGGGCGTGCTCCGCCAGATACCGGCACTCGTGGGGGACCCCCGGCAGCAGCACCGCCGTGACGCCGTCCGCCGTGAAGATGCAGCCCGGGGCGGTGCCCACGGGGTTGTGCAGCACCGTGCAGCCCTGGGGCAGCATGGCCTGCCGGCGGTTGCAGGCGGGCATGGGCCGGTGGAATACGTTGTCGAAATAGCACTGAATCTCCTCCATGACCTCCGGGTGATACTCCAGGGCCAGGCCGAAGGCCTCGGCCACCGTCTCCTTGGTCATGTCGTCATAGGTGGGGCCTAAGCCGCCGGTGAACACCAGCAGGTCACAGCGGCCCCGGGCAGTCTCCACCGCCGCCCGCAGACGCCGGGGATTGTCCCCCACGGCGGTGTGGTACAGCACGTCGATTCCTGCCGAGGCCAGCAGTTCCGACAAAAATTGTGCGTTTGTATTGGTAATGCTGCCTAAAAGCAGTTCCGTGCCCACGGCAAGGATCTCCGCCTGGTGGGGCATGGTATCACTTCCTTTTCGTTGGGGTTAAAACGGGTCAGCGGAGCTTTACCACCTCGCGGCCGTCCATGGCCCGGCGGACCAGACCCTCCACGTCCAGGGCCTGCTCCATCTCCCGGACCTCCTCCACATGGGGGCGGGTCTTGGGATGGCGGGGGGTGAACACGGTGCAGCAGTCCTCATAGGGCAGGATGGAGGTTTCAAACGTGCCGATGTGACGGGCGATGCGGACGATCTCCTCCTTGTCCATGCCGATTACCGGCCGCAGAATGGGCAGGTCCGTCACGTCGCCGCTGACGGCCAGGGCATCCATGGTCTGGCTGGCCACCTGGCCCAGGCTCTCGCCGGTGACCAGAGCGCGGCAGTTTAGGTCCTTGGCCAGGGCGTCCGCCAGGCGCATCATGAACCGGCGCATAATCAGGGTAAAATGATCCTCCGGGCAATTGCGGCGAATCTCCTCCTGAATCCCGGCAAAGGGGACAATGGTGACATTCAGCCGCCCGCACCAGGGCACCAGCTCCCGGGCCAGCTGAAGAACCTTCTCCCGGGCCTGCTCACTGGTATAGGGGGGCGAGGCAAAATGGATCATCTCCAGCTCCACGCCCCGCTTGGCGATCATGTAGCTGGCCACCGGCGAGTCGATGCCGCCGGACAGCAGGCTCACGGCCCGGCCGCCCATGCCGATGGGCAGGCCGCCGGCGGCAGGCTCGGCCGGGGCGTGGACATAGGCGGCCTCCTCCCGGACCTCCACATACACCGTCAGCTCCGGGTGGTGGACATCCACCGCCAGGTGGGGGAAGGCCTCATGCAGGTGTCCGCCCACCCACTGGCTCAGCTGGATGGAGCTCATGGGGAAGGACTTATCCGCCCGCTTGCTCTCCACCTTGAAGCTGCGGGCCGCCGTCAGGGCATCGCCCAGATAGGCCTTGGCGGTTTCCAGAATGGCCTCCTTCTCCTTGGTGCAGGGCAAGGCCCGGGCCACGGCGATGATGCCGAACACCCGCTTGCAGGCGTCATACGCCCCGTCCAGGTCGCAGGCCTCCCCGGCAGGCTCCACATAGATGGTGCTCTGCTTGGAATAGACCCGGAACCTGCCGAACCGGGCGGTGCGGCGGCGGAGGTTGGACATGAGCTTCATTTCAAAGCTGCGGCGGTTCAGGCCCTTCAGGACCACCTCGCCCAGCTTGCACAGGATCATCTCGTGCATGGGATCGTTTCTCCTTGTATATGGTTTCCAGTTATTATAACCCACCGGGGGGACTATTTCAACAGGGTGCTGCTGCGATACTGGATGGCCTCGGCCAGATGGGCGGCCTGGATATCCGGGCTGGCGTCCAGGTCGGCGATGGTCCGGGCCATGCGGAGAATGCGGTCGTGGCTGCGGCCGGTGAGGCCCAGCCGGTCGAAGGCCCCCTTCATCAGCCGCTCCCCGGCGGCGTCCAGCAGGCAGTACTGCCCGATCATGGCCGGGGTCATATAGGCGTTGCAGCTGACGCCGGTGCCGGAAAAGCGCTGCTTCTGAAGCTCCCGGGCGGCGTTGACCCGGGCGCGGACCTGGGCCGAGGTCTCCGGCTTTTCCTTGCGGCGCATGGCCTCGTACTCCACCGACGGCACCTCGATGTGCATATCAATGCGGTCCAACAGGGGGCCGGAAATGCGGCGCATATAGCTTTCCACCTGGCTTTCCGAACAGGTGCAGCGGCCGGAGGGATGCCCGTACCACCCGCAGCGGCAGGGGTTCATGGCGCACACCAGCATGAACCGGCTGGGCAGGGTCAGGGACCCGGACACCCGGGTAATGGTCACCACCCCGTCCTCCAGGGGCTGGCGCAGGGTCTCCAGGGCGGTTTTGTCGAACTCCGGCAGCTCATCCAAAAAGAGGATGCCGTTGTGGGCCAGGGAGATCTCCCCGGGCCGGGGCACGGTGCCGCCGCCGGACAGGGACACGGGGGAGGCCGTATGGTGGGGGCTGCGGAAGGGCCGCCGGGTCACCAGGGGGTGGGACGGGTCCGTCATCCCCGCCACGGAGTACACCTCCGTGGTCTGCAGGGACTCCTGCCGGGTCATGTCCGGCAGGATGGACGGCAGCCGCCGGGCCAGCATGGACTTGCCGGAGCCGGGGGAGCCGATGAGCAGCACATTGTGGCCCCCGGCGGCGGCTACCTCCAGGGCCCGCTTTACGTTTTCCTGGCCCATGACGTCGGCAAAATCCGGCAGGGGCCGGGTCACCGGCGAGGGGGTCCAGGGGGTCTGGGGCCGGATGGGCGCGTCGCCGGTAAGGTGGGCCACCAACTGGGCGATGTTTTCCACCGGATAGACGGTGATCCCCTGGGCCAGGGTGGCCTCCGGGGCGTTCTGGGCGGGGACGTACAGCTGGCGGATGCCCAGCCGGGCGGCGCACAGGGCCATGGGCAGGACCCCCGTCACCGGGCGCAGCGCGCCGGTGAGGCTCAGCTCTCCCAGAAACGCCGCATCGGCGGGCAGGCCCTTCAGCTCCTCTGCCGCTGTCAGAATGCCCAGCAGAATGGGCAGGTCGTACACCGTGCCCTCCTTCCGCTGGCCCGCCGGGGCTAGGTTCACGGTGATGCGGCTGACGGGGAATCTGGCCCCGCAGGCCTTGATGGCGGCCCGGACCCGCTCCCGGGATTCCCGCACCGCCGCGTCCGGCAGGCCCACCACGTCGAAGGCGGGCAGTCCCCCGGACAGGAAGCACTCCACCGACACCTCGTATCCGCTGATGCCGCTGAGGCCCAGGGACCGTACCGTTACCACCATGCCCCCTCACATCCTTTCACAAAAAATATGCCAGTTCTGCGCTTTCTGACATGTTTCTTTTCTATTTTAGCACATATCCCGCCGTTTTGAAATACATTGCCAAAAAAACTTCCCGGTTGGCGTGAGAATTTTTGTGCATGGTGAAGAAAAAGCCTCAATCTGTGAAAAAGGGGGAAAACCCAGTTTACAAAGAAAAAAGATTGTGGTATTATACACAATGTATGGTGTTTCGTTGAGAAATCCGCGAAATGTTTTTATGAGGAGGTTCATTTATGGTAAGAAAAATGAAGTCCATGGATGGTAACAACGCTGCGGCGCACGTGTCCTACGCGTTCTCCGAGGTTGCCGCCATCTATCCCATCACCCCGTCGTCCCCCATGGCCGACTTTGTGGACCAGTGGTCCGCCAACGGGCTGAAGAACATCTTCGGCACCCAGGTCAAGGTGGTGGAGATGCAGTCTGAGGCCGGCGCTGCCGGCGCGGTTCACGGTTCTCTGGGCGCCGGCGCCCTGACCACCACCTACACCGCATCCCAGGGCCTGCTGCTGATGATCCCCAACATGTACAAGATCGCCGGCGAGCTGCTGCCTGGTGTCTTCCACGTGTCTGCCCGTACCGTGGCCGCCCAGAGCCTGAACATCTTCGGCGACCACTCCGACGTGATGGCCTGCC
>OJNX01000057.1_pt1 | contig 69690 bp, 48 predicted proteins | sample 1598021 | NCBI WGS metagenome assembly OJNX01 (sample SAMN01915227, study PRJEB22387) | human gut metagenome | isolation source: stool | host: Homo sapiens | place: USA | reverse complement strand
GACCGCCGCAAGCTGCTGATTGCCGTGCAATCCGTGCAATGGCTGGTGGCGGCGGTCCTGTTTCTTCTGACGTTTCTGGATGCCCTGCAATTGTGGCATTTGTATGCGGCGGGGCTGGTCATGGGCATCAACCAGACGGTGGGCTTTCCCACGCAGCAGGCGTTTGTGGGGGACCTGATCCCCCGGAAGCAGCTCCAGGAGGCGGTGGGGATGTATTCCCTGGTATTCAACACATGCAGGGCGGTGGGCCCGGCTTTGGCAGGCTATATCATTGCGGAATGGGGGGCGGCCACCGCTTTCGGTGGCAATGTCCTGGCCAGTCTTCCGCTGATCGGCTGCCTGGTTTCCCTGAAAGGCCATATTTCCGAAGCCGCCGCGCCGAAAAAGCAGCGCGGTTCCGGCAGAAAGGTTTCCGGTCTCAAGGCGGTATTGTCCACCCGCAGCCTGCTGTTCATCATGCTCAGCGCCCTGATCCAGAATATTTGCGGGCAGTCTCTCTACCAGATCGTTCCGGCCCTGATGCACGGAAATCCCCGCAATACCGGACTGATACTGGGAGCGGTGGGAGCTGGAGCCATGGTCAGCATCCTGCTGGTAATGCCCTTTGCGCGCAAAAGCGACAGGGTGGGGGCCAAGCTTTCTTCCGGAACCCTGTGGATGGGGAGCGCCCTTTGCGTGGCGGGCATCGTCAACGTGGTGGAGGTGCAGGCCCTGTGTTTCTTTTTTGCGGGCCTGGCTACCTCCACGCTGTTCGTTACCTCCTCTTCCGCCGTTCAGCTTCTGGCGCCTCCGGAAAGGAAATCCGCCATTCTGGGGCTTTTCAGCATCGTCACGATCGGAGTGCAGCCGTTGGCCGCCATGGGCTGGGGGGCCGTGGTGGATTCCTTGGGAGTCCAAGCGACGATTATCATGGCCGGAGGGCTGGAAGCCCTGTTCTCCATCTGGATGCTCAGCGTGCCTTTCTGGCGCAATTTCAGGTTTACCCCGGATGACTGCCTGGAAGGAGCATGAAGGATTATGGGTTATCCCTTGTTATTGAAAAATGAATTGCCAACATTTTTTCGTTTTGTTAGATGTTGATAATGAAAGTTTTTTTCATGAAGTTCCTCGCTGCCGGCATCGCCTGCTGCGGGCTGTCCGGCGCACAGCTGCCCCTTCGGGAACCTGTGCCGCTGCAGGGGCGGCAGGTGTGTTCCATTCCTGCGGGAAAACAGGGAGCGGGAAGTGCCATTTTTTCCCCTGATGGGAGCCGCCTCCTGGTTTGCGGAAAGGGCGTGCCTTCCTTGTGGGCCATTCCTTCGGGAAAGAAAGTCGCGGATTTGGTGCGCCCTCCTTTATGGGACGAGCCTTCCTTATGGAACAGTTTTTCTTTTTCTGGCGATGGATCACGCATTCTGGCGGAAGCGGGCAGGGGGCAGAATGGTTATTTTTATACCGTGTGGGATGCCGTGGCGGGTACTCTTCTTGGAAAGACACAGGGGCCTTATAAAAGGCAAGCGGTTTTCCAGGGGTTGCTGAGTCCGGATGGCTCTCTGCTTTTAGGGAGGGGAAGTGTAAAGGGCTGGACGGTACATGAAGTGACGGAGGAAGGCATCAGTTCGCCATTTCGTGCCGTATCGGAGAAAGGGAAGTTTTTTACCTATTCCCCGGATGGAGGCAGGGCAGCGTTTTTTAATCAGGACGGGTATGTAGCCGTGTGGGATTTGTTGCAGGGAAAAGAACTCTGGAAGAAACCGGGAGGAAGAAAAGGCGCTTCCGTGGACGTCGTCCGGTTCAGTAAAGACGGTTCGGCAGTATTTGTAGCAGACAGGGCGGGAGAATGTGCGGAAATATATGATCTGGAGCATCATCGGATTTTGGAGAAAACCGGCGTGGCAGACCGGCAGACGACTTCTCTCTCGAGCCCCCTGTTCGGCATCGTCAAACCATTTTCCAGAATGTGCTTTGATCCCGAAAACAAGGTAATGCGGAAGGTGGATTTGCCCGTTTCCACCATGCGCAGCCAATTGAAAGAAGCTTCAGGAAAATTTGAAAATCCTTTTAAGGCGAAGAGGAGTGCGGACTTTGAATCAAATAATCCGCCGGATATTTTTTATGTGACCCGGGACGGGCGTTATGCCGTGATGGCGCAGTTTTCCGGATGCTCCCTGTATAATTACGAACCGGCAGTGCTGATCTGGGATATTGGGAAAAAGAGGGCCTCCGGGGAGGTCGTGTACTGGTTTCCCTTCATTTTATACATGGAGATTTCTCCGGGGGAAAAATATTTGCATTTCCATGGTGGAAACAGGGCGCCTGAAGGAGTTGTCTCTTTCGCCTCGGGGACGCCCATGAAAGCTCCGGGAAAAATCCTAGCTTTTTCCGCGGACGATTCCATGATCGCATGGCTGGACGGCGAGAATGTCAGGGTTTGGAAAATATCCGGAAATGGAGAGTCCGGCAATTAATGTCCGGTTTCTTCCTCCTGCTCGGAATAGCTGATGCCCAGCATGCAGATATCGTCCGCCTGGTTGGTGCAGCCCGTGAATTTAGCTACGCAGGTAAGGGCCTGATGCACGAAGTCCTTGGTGGTCTTGGCCGTGGAATTGTTGAAGTAATCAATCAGGCGTTCCACTCCCATTTCTTCGCCTTCAGCATTGGCGGCTTCCGTCAGGCCGTCCGTGTACATCAGGATGCGTGAACCCGGAAGGAGGGGAAACTGGGCGTTTTGGTAGGCGGCGTCATCCAGCAGGCCCATGGCGATGCCGCGGGGCAGGGGCATCTTGCGTGCGATTCCGTCCGGTCCCAGCACGATGGGATGCGGGTGGCCCGCCGTGGAGGCGGTCATGACGCCCGTTTCCAGGTCCAGGTAAATATAAACGGCGGAGGCGAACATGGTGGTGTTGGCCCTTTGCAGTATTTTGGAAAGCTGGTGGTTGAGGGAAGTGAGGAATGCGGCGGGATTGTCCGCCAAGTGGGAAAGCTGTTCCATCAGGCCCCGGAGCATGGAGGCGATCAGGGCGGCGCGGATGCCGTGCCCCATCACATCGCAGACAATGGCCCCTACGCCGGAGTCGCCTACGGGGAAGGCGTCGAACCAGTCGCCCGCCACCCCTTCGGAAGGGGTGAAGATGTGGTGGAAATCCGCCTTCCGGGTCACTCCGCGTTCCGTGCGGGAACGGGAGGGGAGCTCGTAGGGGAGCAGGGCGAACTGGATTTCACGGGCCAGGTCGATTTCCTTTTCCAGGGACTTGTTCCGTTCTTCCAGGATGCGGGCCGTTTCCCTCGCCTTGATCTCCGTCTTGACCAGTTTAGTGACGTCGCTGGAAATGCCCACGATTCCCTTGAGGTCCCCGTTGCGGCCATACCACGGGAATTTGCTGATCTGGCTCCAGGTATCGTCCCTGTGCAGCCATGTCTCATGATGGAGCCGGGCGCGGATGGGGCGGCCGGTCTTCATGATGTCCAGTTCCTCGTTCCGGGAAATGTCGGACATGGTCTTGTCAAAGAAATAGGCGTCCGTCCGTCCGGTCAGGTCCGCCGGAGTGGGGACGCCCAGCTTGTTGGCCGTGGCCGAGTTGGCCAGAACGAAGCGCGATTCCCGGTTCTTGAAATAAATGCTGTCCGGAATGTGTTCAATCAGAGTATGGAACAGGTCCCGGTCCTCCGCGGCGCGCAGTTCCGCCGTCTTGCGCCTGGTGATGTTGACCCAGACGCCTATGAGCATGACGGGACGGCGCTGCTTGTCCCGGCGCGCGATGCCGTTGACCCGGACCCAGCTCCAGCTTTTGGAGTTGAGCTTCTTCATCCGGATTTCGATGCGCATGGGCATGTGTGAATGCCCGTCTAGGTACCGGCGCACTTCCTGGGAGAAAAAGGCCTGGTCCTCCTCATGGATGGTGAGTTCCGGCTGGGTGAAAATATTGGGGGCCTTTTCCTTGCGGCTGGCCCCCATCATGGTCAGGCAGCGGTCCGTGTAGTGGATGACGCCCGTCTTGATATTCCAGATGTAGAATCCCTCTTCCGCCGCTGACAGGGCCATCTTGATCTTGTCCCAGGTGAACACCTTCTGGGCGGAATGTCTGTTGCGTGAGGGCGGCATATGCAGTTGCCGCTAATCTAACGACAAAACAGCTCCCTTGGCAAGAGACAAAATAAGGGAATCTTATCCCGGCCGGAAGGACGGCCCGGAAAAGGCATGCCGGGAGGTTTCCGGACGGCTTTCCTGAAATTTTCCGGGATCGTAAAACGTTGAACGTTGCGGAAAATGCTATTTCCGGTGTTCTTCCTCCTGGGACTGGAGGAATTGCAGTTCCTTTTTCAGAACACTGCCCACGCGGTGCTTGGCAAGGTACACCTGGGCGATGGTGACGCCAAGCTGCCTGCGGACCTTGGCCGCATCCCATTCCCTCAGCACGTAGTAGTCGAAAATCTGGAACTGCTTGGGGGACACCTTGGCCTTGACGCGTTCCAGCGCGGCCTGCAGAAGGTTGTTCTGCCATTCCCGCTCCCATACCTGGTCAAAGTTGTTCTTGCCTTCGTCCGGAATCTTGTCGATGGGGTGTTCCTGGGATTCGCCGGCGTCAGGATTCATCAGCATGGCCGTGTCCTTTTTCCGTTTGCGGAACTGGTCGTTGATGCGCCAGCGGGTCATGTTCCAGAGCCATAGCTTGAAAGAGCCCTGTTCCGGGTTGTAGATGTTCTTCTTGCTCTGCTTGGCGATGGAAAGAATGGTCTCCTGCACCACGTCCCAGGCTTCGTCCTCCCTTAATCCGGCCTTCAGCGCCACGGAGTAAATAAGCCGCCAGTATGTACGGTAAAATTCATCCCAGGTGCGCTGGTCTTCCCAATTTTCCAGACGGGCAATCAGGCTTTTCCTGGTATGTTCCGCATACTGGGAAAGCGTATTCTCGTCAGGCTGGGACTCGTTCTTGGGTTGCAATGGGGGCACATTCATGTTTTATCATGAATTACGGATGAAAGTGAAGTGAAAGCCGAGTAATGGGAGCGGAATTTTCACGGCGGTGTTATTCATTCACTACGCTTTTGCGGGAAACATTCTTTCAAGGAAACGGATATGGTCAGGAAAACGTCCAAAAGCAGGGGATCTTCGGTAATCGCGGCCCTGATTGTGCTGTGCGCCCTGATAGGCTACGGCCTGTCGGAATGGAAACTGCTTCCGGACACGATGGAGGCCGTACCCGCGTCCCGGCAGGCGGCGGAGGAGGGAATGGCGCCGGAAAAGATCACCCTTCCGGAGAAGGGGGAGCCCGTCAGGATGCTGACCATGAATACGGGCAACTATTTTGTGCCGGAAGACCCGCGAAGAAGCAATTTTCAAGTGAAGTACAAGCCCGTGGAAGCACGGGAGGCCATAGTGGAGCTCGTCAGGCAATCCGGCGCTGAAATCGTGGGCCTGTCCGAAATGGGCGGGGAAGCCGCCGTGCGCGACCTGCAAATGCGATTGAAAAGAAAGGGCGTGCAGCTGCCGCACAAGGTACTGGTCATGCGGGACGGTGAAGACCGTGGACTGGCCCTGTTGTCGAAGTACCCCATTGTCAGCAACCGTTCCGTGACGGATGTGCCCGTACCGGGAGAACCCAAACGGCGTAAAACGATGCTCCGCGGCATTCTGGACGCCACCGTAAAAATGCCGGATTCCCGCCAGTTCCGCCTGATAGGCGTTCATTTGAAATCCCGGCTGAGCCGTGACGGCTCCGCGGAGGAAACCCGCAGAAGGGAAGCCTATGCCCTGCGCGACTACCTGAACGGCGTTATGGCCTCCCAGGACGGCATGCCCCTGCTGTTATACGGGGACTTCAATGACGGCCCCGCGGACAGTTCCGTGCAGGTTATCCAGGGACCGGCGAAAACGGACTCCCGCCTGAATCGTCTGAAACCAAAGGATTCCCGCGGAGAAACGTGGACCATCTATTACGAAGACGGCGACACTTACCATTCCTTTGACCATATCTTCATCAACAATACCCTGAAAAAACGACTTGGCCGCAAGCCCCCCATGGGCGTCCTCGACACTCTCCCCTCCCGCCAGGCCAGCGACCACCGCGGCATATGGGTGGAGCTGCGGTGATGGTGTTAAACCGGGATGGTCCCGGATGGCTCCGGGATTTCCTTTTTGCTCCCCGGCAGCGGGATTGAACATCAATGAAGCCTTGTTGAACAGGCGTTGCGGAGATAAAATATTCCGAATTTCCTTTTCACATCCTTTTTACATGGTGGCAGGGATGGGCGGGGGGGCGCGTATCCGTTGCTTTGGTATCTGTTTTTCTCCAGAATGCCTTGATGGAGAGAGTCGGGCGGTTTGTTGCTTCAGATGCCCGATGTTTGCCTCCGCGGGAATGGTTACGGATACCGCCGGAGTTTTATTTGAACAGATATGTATTCGAGGTTCCCGATGCTCAAAAAATGATTGCCGTGATCGTTTGAAATGGGTAGCATGCCAAAAATCGTTGTTCAATCCTGCATGACCTGTATGAGAAATTTTTCCGCACATTCCAGAGCTGCACATTTTCGTTTTTCCGCAGGGGTCAAAGGGTTTACCCTGGTGGAATTGATCGTCGTCATTACCATCATGGTTGCCATGATGGCTCTTGCCGCCAGCATGCTGAGAGGCGGCGGCCGGGCGCAGGGACTCCAGTCCGCCGTTGAAATGGTGGACGGCATGGTGCAGGAGGCCCGGCTGGATGCCATGGGCAAGGGAACCTGGAGCCGCCTGATTATTGTCAGCACCCCCGACGACGCGAGCCGGAACATGCGCACCCTGGGCGTGATGTCCAAGAATACGCGCACAGGCAAGTGGCACCTTGTCAACCGCCTGCAGACGCTTCCCGCCGGATTTTATATCAGCCCCACCTACAGCACCCTGCTGGAAGGTTCGGGCAAGTCCAGGGCCAAAAGCACGTACAAGAGCTTTTCCAGCCGGGACGGGCAGGATACCGTCAATCTGCCCGGCAACGGCCTGACTGATATTTATTTCATTGAGTTTGACGAGGAGGGCCGCATGTCCCAGCCGAATGCTCCCACCCGCCTGGTAGTGGTTTCCGGCTCTGCCGGGGACGGCAAGGAGGAACGCCCCTCTCCCATGACGGACGGCAAGCCGGGGTTGGCCGGCGGCATCGTGATTTATCCCAAAGGCAATATAAGCCGCCTGAGGACGGATGAGCAGGTGATTCCCCAATAATTTTACAGGATTTTACTACCATGTTGACCAATCGTATGAAACAGGTTCGTTCCAAAGGGTTTACCCTGACAGAGGTGGTGCTTGCCATCGGCGTGGTCGGGGTGCTGATCGTGGTGTTTATGGCTATGTTCATCCCGGCCAGGAGAACGGTCCAGGCCGCCCTGACCATTCGTGAGGCGGACCGCATCGTCCATGCCCTGACGGCGGAGCTTGGAGAGCTCCGCAATTCGGAACGGGCGGCGGGCAATGCAAAGAAGTCTTCCCCCGGCAGGTATGTTTCCGCCTTTGACAAGGCTTTTTACTGGATGCAGTTTACGGCAAAGCCCGCCACCACTATTCTGGTGTACAATTACCGGGCGGATTTGTCCAAGCCCGTGCGCAAGGACGGCACGCCCCAGCCCTGGCTGGAGGACGGCGGCAGCATTCCCGGCAAGAATTCCGCCGTGGTTACGGGCGTATGCCTGGCGAACAACAAGGACCGCTGGAATGATTTCAAGGCCCTGGTAGGCCCCGTGTTCGCGGTGCGCATGACCCAGCTTGTGGTGGAGCGCATGGATTCCAACGCCTACGGCTACAAGCTGGCTCCCAAGTACGCCGTGATTTCCAACCCCTACAACCGCGGACGGATCATTACGGACCCGTCCCAGTACGTGTACACGGCGGAGAAAGGGGGCGGCGGCCTGAATCTGCCCTGGGGGGCGGAAGTGCTGTACCAGGCGGAATTTTTCCAATTGCTGAATACGGACCCGGAACGTCTGCAGAACACGACATGGGAGAATCTGAAGACGCCCGTGTTCACGCGCAATCTTGCCTTCCGCCGTTAACCGCATCATCGAGATACTGAAAGAATCATGAAGACATTTGCCAAAATCAAATCCGGCGCGTTTACTCTGATTGAGCTGCTGGCGGCCATGACGATCACGACGATTCTTGTGCTTGTGATCGTGGCGCTGACGTCCCGCGGGGTGGATATCTGGAGATGGGTGCTTCAGGACGTGCGGACGACGACCCTCGCCCGTACGGCGATGGATACCATGACCAAGGATTTTGAGAGCATGCAGTTCCGCCCTGGAAACCCCTTTGAATGGATGCTCGTGCAGAGGGACAGCGATCTAGCCGGCCGCGGCGCCCGGACCGCCTCTTCCTCCCAGGCCAGGGGGCGCAGGCCTTCCACCGGGGAGTCCCGCGTCAATATGATGACCATGGGGCCGGAAGGCGCCAAGATTACGAATGCCTCCCAGTTGATTTTCTTTACCACGCCCACGGACCGCAATCCGGCCAAGTCCAGCATGGACATGAGGAACGACCGCATCATCGGCGACGTGAATTGCGTAGGTTACAAGCTGCTTTACCGCGACCAGATTCTGGACCGGGACGCCACGTCCGAGTCGGACGGGTTCCCCGTCTATGCCCTGTACCGCAATCTGGTCAATGCGGAGGATACCGTGCGGGAGCTTCTGGGCAAGGAGGACCTCTGGGCCGCCTATTCCCGCTTCCAGCAGGATGAAACCATTCCCGCCAATTTCCTGGTGGAGAATGTGGTGGAAATGACCCTCATTTTTGAGGTAGATTACCAGAAGAAGATCGGGAGTTCCGGCAGCAACAAGTCCGACAAGGATGCGACGCAGAGGGCATCCGTTCTGGTCCCCGTTATGACGACAGGCGCCAACCGCCTGGGGTCCTGTTCCCAGATGGACGTATACGGCAACCGGCTGGACGTGATCGGCAGCGGCATGGATATTGACGATTTAAAGTCGGGCCGCGTTACCGGAGTGACCATTTCCATGACGGTGGTGACGGATGAAGGCATGGCCCTGGTGGACCAGATACGCAAGGGGCGTCCCGCTCCCTCTCCGGAAGAGTTTTTCGAACGTTACACTCGATCTTTCACGCAGCGCGTTTCCCTTCCGCTGAGCCATTAGGCCCAAGTCCGGAACAGCAGGCGGACGCCTGTTTTCACGGTGTCCCGCCTTTTCCGGAGCGGCATTCCCTACCTTGTTGTTAACCCTGTTTCCGATCTATGCCGGGATTTGCAGATGTTGTGGGTAATTTGCCTCCGCTGCCGGAGCTGATTCTTTGGCGCGATCCCGTGGCCAGAAGCGCCGCGGAAGCCATGGCCGTGGATGAGGCCCTGCTGGAATGGGGGAAATTTCCCGTTCTGCGGATATACCGGTGGGGAGAACCTGCCGTGACGTTCGGCTATTTTGACGAGGAGAGCACAGCCAGGCGGATTTTCCCCGGAGAGGAATTGCATTTTGTCCGCCGCTGGACAGGCGGGGGCATTGTGGATCATCGGCAGGATATTCCCTTTACCCTGGCCATGCACCGCAGAGACGGGAAGGGGCGCCCTTCAAGCGCCACCTTGTACCGGTGGATTCATGGGGCGCTGGCCCGCGTGCTGAAGGATTGCGGCGTGGAGTGCGTGATGCTGGCCGGGGATGCGCCCGATGGCGGCCGCGCCTGTTTTTCCAGCCCTGTCACCAGCGACCTGATACTGCCTTCCGGAGAAAAACTGGCGGGCGGGGGCCAGAGACGGGTGCGTGACGGCGTTCTTCACCAGGGCAGCATTCAGAATTGCATTTTGCCTGACGGCTGGGATGTGATGCTTGCCTCCCGCCTGGCGGATACGCATGTGCTGCGTGCGGATTCCTTTCTTTTTCCCGGCATGGCCGCCCGCGTAGCGGAACTGCTCTCATCCAAGTATTCCACTGAAGAGTGGAGAAACGGCGTCCGTCACGGCCGTTCTGCGCATTCCTGATTAAATTCCATTGAATTGCAACCCCATGAGTTATTTACCTGATCCGGAACGTTATGCCGGTACCGCCTACCGCCGCTGCGGACGGTCCGGATTGCTGCTCCCCCCCGTATCGCTGGGACTGTGGCACAATTTCGGCGCAGAGTCCGATTATGAGAACGCGCGCCGTCTTGTTCACAGCGCTTTTGATTCCGGCATTACCTATTTTGACTTGGCGAATAATTACGGGCCACCGCCCGGTTACGCGGAAGAGTGCTTCGGGCGCATTTTCATGCAGGATTTGTCCCGTTACCGCGACGAATTGGTGATTGCCACCAAGGCGGGGCATTTGATGTGGGAGGGGCCGTACGGGGACTGGGGCTCCCGCAAGCACATGCTTGCCAGCCTGAATCAGTCCCTTTCCCGGATGAAGCTGGATTATGTGGATATTTTTTATGCGCACCGGCATGATCCGGAAACTCCGCTGGAAGAGACGGCGGGGGCTCTCGTCACGGCGGTCCAGTCCGGAAAGGCCCTGTATGCCGGCATTTCCAAATTCCCGGCGGAACAGACCAGGCAGATCTGCGCCATGCTCCGGGAAGCCCGCGTGCCATGCCTGGTGCACCAGCTCCGGTACAATATGTTCAACCGGGAGCCGGAGACAGGAGTTTTCGCCGCTATCCGCGAGGAAGGGCTCGGCTGCGTGGCATTTTCCCCTCTGGCGCAGGGGATGCTGACGGACCGTTACCTGGATGGCATTCCCGCGGATTCCCGGGCAGCAGGGGCTTCCGTCTTCCTGACGGGAGAGCGCGTGCAGCAGCATGGGGACAGAATCCGCCGCCTGGCTGCCCTGGCGCGGGATCGCGGCCAGAGCCTGGCGCAGATGGCCCTGGCCTGGGTGTTGAGGAATTCGGTCGTGACCACCGCCCTCATTGGAGCCAGCCGTTCCGCCCAGATCAGGGATTGCCTGGGTTCGTTGAAGAATACGCAGTTTTCTCCAGAGGAACTGGCTGTCATTGACAGCACGGCTGATTGACGGATGGGATGTCTCCGCCCGCGGCTTTTAGCTTTGCCTGCCGGGGGAGGTCAACAGAATGCTTCAGGGGGGCGGAATTTCCCCGGAAAACGCTTGGCAGAAGTACCCTCATGCCCAATGCGGCACGGCTTTTTGCCACATCAAGGGGCGGTAGCGGCGGGGATGCGCTACGTCCGGTTGCGCGTCCTGGAAGCAGAAGCGGCGGGAGATTGGAAAAGCAGCCTTCACATAGGCAAACCGCACTTTGGATTAATCCTTGCAGAACTTGCTTCTTCCTTGTTCACGCCCGGTTTCGCATCTGTCCTGGTCTTTCTGCAGGAAGGCGAATTTTCCGTCCCGGACAGCGGTTTTTTCTTGGAGTAAAGCCGGGGGAGTGCTATTTTCCTACCACTTTAATTTAAAGTGTACTGACAATGATAACCATCCAGGATTTATTTTGGCTCATCCCATCGGCTTCCGTGCTGGCCCTCGTTTTCGCGGGCGTGTTTTTTTACCGCATGAAGGCCCAGGATGAGGGGAACGAGGTCATGAGAATGATCGCCAAGCATGTTCGCAGCGGTGCGATGGCCTATCTACGGCAGCAATACAAGATTGTTGCCATTTTTTTCGTGCTGATCACGGTCGTTTTCGCCTTTCTGGCCTACTGCCTGCACATTCAGAATCCCTGGGTGCCTTTCGCATTTATTTCCGGCGGCTTTTTCTCCGGCCTTGCCGGGTATATCGGCATGAAGACGGCCACGTACGCTTCCGGCCGCGTGGCGAACGCCTGCCGCCATTCCCTGGATGCCGGCCTCCAGATCGCCTTCCGTTCCGGCGCCGTTCTCGGCCTGACCGTGGTGGGCCTCGCCATGCTGGACATCGGCGCCTGGTACTGGATTCTGGACTGGTTTTATGAGGACATGGAGCTTTCCACCCGCCTGGTGGTGATCACCACGACGATGCTGACCTTCGGCATGGGCGCCTCCCTCCAGGCCCTGTTCGCCCGCGTGGGCGGCGGTATTTTCACGAAGGCTGCGGACGTAGGCGCGGACCTGGTGGGCAAGGTGGAAGCGGGCATTCCTGAAGACGATCCCCGCAACCCCGCCACCATCGCGGATAACGTGGGCGACAACGTGGGCGATGTGGCCGGCATGGGCGCGGACCTTTACGAGTCCTACTGCGGTTCCATCCTGGCTTCCGCCGCCCTGGGCGCGGCGGCCTACATAGCCGTGCCGGACATGGCGATCAAGGCCGTTCTCACCCCCATGCTGATTGCCGCCCTCGGCACCATCCTTTCACTCCTGGGCGTGTATGCGGTGCGTGTGAAGCGCGGCGCTTCCCAGACGGAACTGATGGCCGCCCTGAACCGCGGCATCAACCTCAGCTCCTTCCTGATCGCCATTGCCTCCGCCTTCCTGCTCCAGCTCATCGGGTTGGACAACTGGGCCGGCATCTGGGGCGCGATCGTGACCGGCCTGGCGGTGGGCATCATCATCGGAAAGAGCACGGAGCATTACACCTCCCATGATTCCTATCCCTGCCGCAAGATAGCCCACAGCGCGAAGACCGGCCCCGCCACCGTCATCATTTCCGGCATCGGCATCGGCATGATTTCCACCTGCATTCCCGTGATTACGATCGTGGTGGGCACCGTCCTGGCCTACGGCATGGCCTCCGGGGACTGGCATTTTACCGGGGCCGAGATGAGCAAGGGCCTGTACGGCATCGGCATCGCCGCCGTGGGGATGCTTTCCACGCTGGGCCTGACGCTGGCGACGGACGCCTACGGTCCCATTTCCGATAACGCCGGGGGCAATGCGGAAATGAGCAAGCTGGACCCGGAAGTACGCCGCCGCACGGACGCCCTGGACGCCTTGGGCAACACGACGGCCGCCACGGGCAAGGGCTTTGCCATCGGCTCCGCCGCCTTGACCGCCCTGGCCCTGCTGGCTTCTTATATTGAAGAGCTGAAGATTTCCATCCTGCACTGGAGCGAGGCCACCGGAAATACCATGTACAAGATTAATGACGCCGTGAGCGTGGAGGTGTCCAAAATCACCACTTGCACCCTGTCCGAGTTCATGGGCTATTTCCAGGTGACCCTGATGAACCCGAAGGTGCTCATGGGCCTGTTCGTGGGCGCCATGATGTCCTTCCTGTTCTGCGGCCTGACCATGAACGCCGTGGGCCGCGCCGCTGAAAAGATGGTGAAGGAAGTGCGCCGCCAGTTCAAGGAAATCAAGGGCATCCTGACCGGGGAGGCGGAACCGGATTACGTGCGCTGCGTGGAGATTTCCACGGCGGGCGCCCAGCATGAGATGATCTGGCCGTCCGTGCTGGCGGTGATTACTCCCATTTGCATGGGGCTGGTGTTCGGCGTTCCCGGCGTGTTCGGCCTGCTGGCCGGCGGGCTGGCCTCCGGCTTCGTTCTGGCCGTGTTCATGGCGAATTCCGGCGGCGCGTGGGACAACGCCAAGAAGTACATTGAGCAGGGCCATGTGGGCGGCAAGGGCTCGGAAAGCCACAAGGCCGCCGTCATCGGCGACACGGTGGGCGACCCCTTCAAGGATACGTCCGGCCCCTCTCTGAATATCCTGATCAAGCTGATGAGCATGGTGGCCATTGTCACCGCCGGCGTCAACATCGCCGTTACCCTGTTCTAAGCCGGGTGCTTGCTGCATCATGATAACGGGAGTGCCGGGTAACCGCCGGCGCTCCCGTTTTTTATATGGGGGAAGTATCTGCAGTTCAGGGAAGAACGCTGTTTTTTTTCTTGATTCGGTTTTCCTGCGGTTTAAAAGGGGAGTCATGAGAACTACCCTGCTTTTATTGCTGACGGCATGCCTTGCTTCCGCCTCTCCGGGAGAGGAAACGCTGAAATCACTTCTTCAGGAACGGGAACAAATCCTGGTCAGGATAGATGAGTTGATGAAGGATCGCTACAAGTCCGGATTGTGCCATTGGACGGAGACTGTTCTCTCCAGATTGCAGCTTCTGGAGTTCCGTCGCGACCATGCCGCTTCCCTCAAGGAGGGAATAGCCTTCCAAAAGGAAATTGTGGCTCTCCGTGAAGAGGAATACCGTGTGTTTCAGAAGTCACTGGAGGCGGATCCTTCCCTCCGGCTGGAGGCATACCGCTCACAGGAGGCAGGGCTTGCCGCCAAATGCCGCCTTTTGGAAATGGAAAGCCGTGCGGGGGGAGAGAAACAGTAGCCGGTGCATCCGGGGCGGAAACAGGCGTTCGGAGCCTGTGAAGATTCCGGCGGCCGGTTCTTCCGTTTTTTGACGTTCTCTTTTTCGCACTCTGTGGAAAGGGCTCTCTTTCATCGGCTGGCAAGAAGGGGGGGCTGGATTTTTTTCTGCCATCGATGAAAAGTTTTTTTGACAAGGGCGGGGGAGAGGAGTAATAAACGCGCAGATGCCATTCAGCACAGTACAGCCCTTTTTTAGCAACACCCGTTATTACGGCAACGGCTATTGGTGGCGTGTACCCATGTCCGGACGGGGGAATCCCGATGTGCAGTAGCGGCATTCAGCTATGACGATTTTCTAGAACTGCTTTGATTCCTCCGAGAGTCAAAGCAGTTTTTTTATTTTCAACTTACACAATGATCCATCCATGCAACCACCATCCATCATCACCCTCCAACAACACAGCCGGCGCCTGAGCGCCGACCTGGAGACGCCCATCAGCCTGTTCCTGAGCCTCACCCGGGACCAAACCCCCGGCCTTCTGCTGGAAAGCGCGGAGGTGGACGGCAAGTGGGGGCGCTACAGCGTCATCGCCTGCGATTACCTGATGACCGTTTCCTGTGCGGACGCCCGGCTTTCCCTGACCGTCAGCGACGACCGGCTGGCCTCCTTGAAGGAGCTGGACGGCATGCCTTATCTGGACGGGCTGCGCGCCCTGATGCAGCGGCTGGAACTGGTGGGCGACGACAAGCGGCAGGCCCCCATCACGCGGGCCCTGTACGGCTACTTCGGGTATGAAACGGCCGCTCTTTTCCAGCCCAAGCTGGCGCAGACCATTTCTCCCTCTTCCGCGGAGTCCTGCCTGGTGCTGGCCGGCACCGTGATCGTGTTTGACCACCTGTACAACCGCCTTACCCAGATCAGCCTGGGCGAACACCGCGACCTTGCCCACGCTCCCCTGCATGAAACGGAAGAGCCCTCCATCGGGGAGGTCGCGCGCACGCCGGACCAGGCGGGCTACATGAAGGGCGTAGAGCATATCAAGGAGCTGCTGCACGACGGGGAGGCCATTCAGGTGGTGCTTTCCTCCCAGGCCTCCGCGGAGTTCCACGGGGACGCCTTCACGCTGTACCGCCGCATGCGCAGCATCAACCCTTCCCCGTACATGTTTTTCATGAGCCTGCCGGGCGTTACCCTGTTCGGTTCCTCCCCGGAACTGATGGTGCGCTGCACGGACGGTAAGCTCCAGCTTTCCCCCATTGCCGGAACGCGCAAGCGCGGCAGGGACGACGAGGAAGACGCCGCCCTGGCCGCCGACCTGCTCAAGGACCCCAAGGAGTGTTCCGAACACGTGATGCTGGTGGACCTGGGCCGCAACGACCTGGGGCGCGTCGCCAAACCCGGCTCCGTGAAGCTGGAAAGGCTGATGGAGATTGAACGTTTTTCCCACGTGATGCACATGACTTCCCGCGTGACCGCCCAGGTGAACGACGGACTGGACGCCATCGACATTCTCGGCGCGGCCTTCCCCGCCGGAACGGTGAGCGGCGCACCCAAGGTGCGCGCCATGGAAATCCTGGCGGAGGAGGAACCCCTGCCGCGCGGCCCGTATGCCGGGTGCATCGGCTGGCTGGGGCTGGACAAGAATGGCGTGCATATGGATTCCGGCATCACCATCCGCAGCATGTGGGTGAAGAATGGCCGCATCCACTGGCAGGCGGGCGCCGGCATCGTGTATGATTCCGATCCGGCCGCCGAATGGCAGGAGTGCATGAATAAAGGCAAGATTATTGACGTGATTTTGAAAGGAGAAGACCATGTTTCTGTTCATTGATAATTACGATTCCTTTTCGTGGAATCTGGTGCAGGCGTTTTATTCCCTGGGCCGCAAGCCCGTGGTGTATGCGAACGACGATCCGCGCATTCTGGACCTGGCAGCCAGCCCGGAACTGGAAGCCGTGTGCATTTCCCCCGGCCCCAGCCATCCGCGCAATGCCGGGCTGTGCCTGGAGTTCCTGAAGCGCCTTCCCGCCGCCGTTCCCGTGCTGGGCGTATGCCTGGGCCACCAGCTTCTGGGTTATTTTGCCGGGGCGGAGGTTTCCCGCGCTCCGTACGTGATGCACGGAAAGAGTTCGGACATTATCCACGACGGCGCCGGGCTGTTCACAGGACTTCCCAATCCCATGACCGTGGGCCGCTACCATTCCCTGGTGGTCCAGTCCAAGGAGGATGAACCGAATCCCCGGTTCACCGTCACTTCCCGCGGTCCGGAAGGGGAGGTTATGGCGCTGCGCTACAACGACCGCCCGTGGGTGGGCATCCAGTTCCATCCGGAATCCATCCTGACGCCGGACGGTCTCCAGCTTCTGGGCAATTTTCCGGACAATGTCGTTCCCGCCGGTCAGAAGGAGAAGCGGATCAACCGCATTCTGGATACGCTGGCCGCCGGGCAGGACCTGACGGCGGACATGGCCGCCGCCGGTTTTGCGGATATCATGGACGGACGCATGACGCCGGCCCAGGCGGGCTGCTTCCTGATGGGCCTGCGCATGAAGGGGGAAACCCCGCTGGAAATGGCCCACGCCGTGGGCATTGCCCTGGGCCGCGCCAACCGCGTGGAAGGGCTGGAAGGCGACTGCATTGACGTAGTCGGCACGGGCGGCGACGGCCGCAGCTCCTTCAATTGCTCCACCGCCACGTCCCTGACGCTGGCGGGCATGGGCTACAAGGTGGTGAAGCACGGCAACCGCGCGGTGTCCTCCTCCTGCGGGTCCGCGGATGCTCTGGAAGGGCTGGGATTTCCGCTGGACGTGGCTCCGGAGGACGTGCAGCACCTGCTGGACGAACGCAATTTCGCTTTCCTGTTCGCGCCGAATTTTCATCCCGCCTTCCGCAACGTGGGGTCCATCCGCAGGGAACTGGGCATCCGCACCCTGTTCAACCTGCTGGGACCCCTGATCAATCCGGCGCGCCCCACCCACATTCTGCTGGGAGTGGCCCGTCCGGAACTGGTGGAACTGCTGGCGGAAACCCTCAGCCAGTCCCATATCCGCAGGGCGGCCGTGGTGTACGGCGCCGGAGGGTATGACGAGGTGACGCCGCTGGGGCCCACCAAGATGATGATCGTGCACAACGGGAAGCTGACGCCCATGACGCTGGACCCCGCCGATTACGGCATCCAGCCCTGTGATCCCGGGGAGCTGGCCGTCCATTCCAAGGCGGAGGCGGTGGCCGTGCTGAAGGATATTCTGGCGGGCAGGGGGCCCCGCGCCATGATGGACATGGTGATTCTGAATGTGGGCGTGGCCATGTTCCTGCTGGAGGACCACATGGACCTGGCCGTCTGCATGGCGAAGGCCCGTGAGGCCGTGTGCGCCGGCGTAGGAAGGAGAACGCTCCATGTTGCTTGACCGGTTCAGGGAAGCCAAGGCGGAGGAAATCGCCCTGCTCACGGACCTGGCGTCCCGCCGGGAACTGCCGCGCCCCTGGAAGGGGCGCAGGCCGGATTTCCTGAAGGCGATTGCGGAGACGCCTGACGGGCAGCCCGTGGCCGTGATTGCGGAATTCAAGCAGGCGTCTCCGTCGCGCGGCGTCATTGCCCAGGGATTGAAGCCGGAAGATGTGGCGGAACAGTATGCCGCCGCCGGGGCCTCCTGCATTTCCGTGCTGACGGAGGAACGGTTTTTTGGCGGCCGCATCGGGTATCTGGAACGCATGCACCGCACCGGGGTTCCCATGCTCCGCAAGGATTTCATTTTCCACCAGCTTCAGGTGATGGAGACGGCTTCCACCCCGGCTTCCGCCCTGCTGCTTATCGTGCGCCTGACGCCGGATGCACGGGAACTCCGTGTTTTGCGGGAACAGGCGGAAGCCTACGGAATGCAGGCCGTGGTGGAGATTTTTGACGAGGAGGACCTGGCGCTTGCCCGGGAATCCGGCGCGCGCATCATCCAGGTGAACGCCCGTGACCTGGATACGCTGGAAACGGACAGGCAGGCCTGCCTGGACCTGGGGAAGCTCCGCCGCGGCGGGGAAGTATGGATAGCCGCCAGCGCCATGAGCGCCGGGGAGCATCTCAGGGAAGCCGCGGAGGCGGGCTTCCAGGCCGTATTGATGGGCACAGCCCTGATGGACGGCGGAAAGCCGGGTGAAAAACTGGCTGCAATTTTAGAAAAAACAAGATGAAGAAACATTCATTCGCAATCAAGGTGTGCGGGATTACCCGCCAGAGTGACCTGTCAACCGCCATGGGAATGGGGGCCCACTTCTGCGGGTTCGTGTTCCATCCCAAAAGCCCGCGCTATATTGCGCCGGAACGCGCCGCCGCGCTGGATTCCGCGCTGATCCGCCGCGTGGGCGTGTTCGTGAACCAGGATGCGGAGCAGATCATGGACATCATGAAGACGGCCCGGCTGGAATTCGCCCAGCTCCACGGCAACCAGTCCCTGGATTGCGCGCGCCGGATCGGCGCGGGAAAAGTCATCCGGGTTCTGTGGCCGGACAGTTACGATTCCCTGGACGCCATGCAAAGGGAGATGGATCTCTGGGCGGACAGCTGTTCCTGGTTCCTGCTGGATGCCGGCAGGCAGGGCGGCGGCCACGGAACCGCGCTGGACTGGAAGGCGCTGGCTTCCCTGCAGGCCCCCCGCCCCTGGTTCCTGGCCGGCGGCCTTTCCTCCGCTTCCCTGAACAGGGCGCTGGAACAGTGCACCCCGAACGGCATTGACCTGAATTCCGGCGTGGAGGCCATTCCCGGCCAGAAAAGCCCGCAAAAGCTGCTGGCGGCGCTCAAGCCCCTCATTTCCTACACACCTTACCACATCGCATGAATAACAAAGAAGGATACTTCGGCAATTTCGGCGGCCGTTTCGTTCCGGAGGCATTGCGCCCCCCCCTGATGGAACTGGAACAGGCCATGGACACCATCATGCAGTCCCCGGCGTACCGGGATGCATTGCAGGATCTGCTGGTCAACTACGCGGGCAGGGAAACGCCCCTGACGTTCTGCCCCCACCTCTCGGAGAAACTTGGCTTCCGCCTGTGGCTGAAGCGTGAGGACCTGCTGCATACGGGCGCCCACAAGATCAACAACGCCCTGGGCCAGGCCCTCCTTGCCCGGATGATGGGGAAGACGCGCCTCATCGCGGAGACCGGGGCGGGCCAGCACGGCGTGGCTACGGCCACGGCGGCGGCGCGCCTGAAGATGGATTGCACCGTCTTCATGGGGGCGGAGGATGTGGAGCGCCAGTCCATGAATGTGATGCGCATGAAGCTGCTGGGTGCGGAGGTAGTTCCCGTGGACAGCGGTTCCCGCACGCTGAAGGACGCCATTAACGCGGCCCTGCGTTACTGGATTTCCCATCAGGCGGATACTCTGTACTGTTTTGGTACGGCGGCAGGCCCCCATCCGTTCCCCACACTGGTCAGGCAGCTCCAGTCCGTCATCGGCCGGGAGGCGCGCGCGCAAATGCTGGAGCGCACCGGAAGGCTGCCGGACGTGGTAGTGGCGTGCGTGGGAGGCGGCTCCAACGCCATCGGAATGCTCCACCCCTTTGTGGAGGATGAGGATGTGCGCCTCGTAGGCGTGGAGGCCGGCGGCACGGGCGAGCCCGGCTGCTACAATTCCGCCCCCATCAACCTGGGGAGCCCCGGCGTGCTGCATGGACATGTGACCATGCTTTTGCAGGACGGGGACGGCCAGATACAGCCTTCCCATTCCATTTCCGCCGGCCTGGATTATCCCGGCGTGGGGCCGGAGCATTCCCATCTGGCGGAAATCGGCCGCGTGCATTACGGCATGGTTTGCGACGCTTCCGCCCTGAATGCCTTCCAGGCGCTTACGAGGGGGGAAGGCATCATTCCGGCGCTGGAATCCTCCCATGCCGTGGCGTGGGTGCTGGACCACGCGGAAGAACTGCCCAAAGGGGGCGACGTGCTGGTCAATCTCTCCGGCCGCGGAGACAAGGACCTGGGAATCGTTAAAAAATATCTGAACATTTAATTGCCGCCTTTTCATGAACAATACGCAGAAATCACCGTTGCAGGAAGCCGTGGAACAGGCCCATGCCAAGGGGCGCCGCGCCGTCATTCCATTCATCACCGCCGGCTTTCCGGACATGGATTCCTTCTGGACCCATCTGGAGCGCATTGACGCGGCCGGGGCGGACATCATCGAGATAGGCGTTCCGTTTTCCGACCCGGTGGCGGACGGCCCCGTTATTGAAGACGCCTCCCGGGACGCGCTGGCCCGCGGGGTCAGCCTGAAATGGATTCTGGACGGCCTGAAGGCCCGCAAGGGGCAGTTCTCCGCCAAGCTGGCATTGATGGGTTACGTGAATCCCTTTTATCAATACGGCCTGGAAAATCTGGCACGGGACGCGGCGGAAGCGGGCGTTTACGGTTTCATCGTGCCGGACATGCCGCTGGAGGAATCCGGCATGTTCAGGAAGGTCTTTGCCCCTTATGGCCTGACACTCGTGACACTGGTGGCTCCCAACACCTCCGTGGAACGCATGAAAGAGTACAAGCCCTGTACGGAAGGATTCGTTTACGTGGTGTCCGTCCTCGGCACCACGGGAGGGAAGACGGATCTGGAGCAGAGTGTGGCGGAGACCATGCGCCGTGCCCGTTCCGTGTTTGACGTTCCGCTGGCGCTGGGCTTCGGCCTCCAGACGCCGGACCAGCTTGAGGCCCTGCCGGAAGACGCCCGTCCGGATGCCGCCGTGCTGGGAAGCGCCCTGCTCAAGCACATTGCCGCAGGGGGGGATGCGGGAGAATTCCTGCTGCCGTGGACCAGGTAAGCCGCTGACACGCCTGGTTTTGACTGGTTTCCATTCCGGGGCCTTGGGCGGGAGAAAACCGCACAAGGCCCCGTTTTTATGGTACAGCGGAAGGGGAGGAAATGAACGGTAAAAAAGTTTGTCATACTTAGACAAAAGTCAATATATGATTAACGTGATAAAAGTGAACTAATTGATTGGTATTTTAGTGCTGGAAATATTTGTTAGATAGAGGGTGTATTTACGTTTTCCTGATTTTTTTTGGAGAACTTTTTTTGGCAGGGAAGTTTTCTTTTGACGGAAAAATGAGATTTCCGTATTTATGACGATAAGCTATACGATTTGCCTCGTTTAAGGCCGTTGTTTAACTCCCATGAAATATAGAAAACATACATCACATGAAATTGAAACTGCCTCTGCGTTTGCTGGCCGCACTGGTGACTTCCTTTGCCGGAGTTACCGTCGGAACCGTTACTATAACCGCTCTTGCCGGGATTGCCGTTACCGTGTCGCTTTCTCCGGCGCTTGGAGCGGATATCACATTTGACGGCACCCAGATAACGGTTCCTTCCGGAGGTTCAGTGACTTATGACGCAGGAAACGTAACTGCATCCACAACTCTCCAATTTTCCGGAGCGGGCACGGCCACCATCACGAATTTGAATGGAGACGCCGCGGACGCCGTTCTGAGGGTGAACCGCGTAGCCAGTGGCGCCGCCAGTCTTTCTTCATTGATTTTGAATGGTCCGGGTACGTTCAACGGTGTGATTTCCATGTATTCCAACACGACAGGCGGTACCCGGAATAATATTCTGGAACTCAACCATGCCCTGGCGGCGCAGAACGCCACCATCAGGCTGGGCGGCTACAGCTATGCGGCGGGGGCTTCCGTGCTGCAGGCGAATGTGGACACCAGCATCAGCAAGCTGGAACATGACAATGTGGCCGCCCTGATCACCGGGGAAGGCACTACCCTGACCATTACCGGAGATTCCTCTTCCTACGGCGGCAGTTTCGGCGGTTCCATCACGGTGGATTATGTGGGGGGAGGGATTTTTACGCTGGGCAACTCCAACAAGAATACGGCTTTGACGCCCGCCGCGTCTCCGGACGCCACCCTTAAAATCAGCAGCGGCACGCTTTCCCTGTATTCCGGGAACGTCAACTGGACACAGAAACTCGTCATGGGGGACAATACGGTGCTGACCGTAGAGGACGGACCGCCCGTCAGCGGGTACTATAGCTACGATGCCAATTCCATCAACGGCAACGGTTTTACGTTCTCCGGGGAAGCCACGTTCGGAAGCGGCGTCAACATGACGACCGAGTACGGCAAGAATATCAAGTTCACGGGGGTGCTCACGGCGGCCGACGGCTTTACGATCAGCGGCTCAGACAGTGAGTACACGTATTATACCCTGTCCAACACGGAGAACCAACTGGGGGGGACCATCTCCATCACCCGGAATTCCACCTCCCTGGGCATCAACGCCTCCGGTTCCCTGGGAACCGCGGCCGTCACCACTACTTCCGGCAGCCAGTACATTACGTATTACGGTACGGCGGGAGATGCGGTTGACGTCATTGACAATTCCATGACCGGAGCGGGCAACTTCGTGGCACAGTCCGGCTGGGTGCATCTCACGGAGAATGTGGCGCTCACGGGAACTTATACGGTCAATTCCGGGGCGGTCCTTTCCAAGGCGGGAACCGTCAACGCCGTGCTTGCCGGAGGCAGGCTGGACGCGGGCAATGGCAATCTGACGGTAACGGGAATAAGCGGCAGCGGCATGATCTCAGCTTCCTCCGGAACCATGAATTTCCAGAATGCCCTTACTGTGGGAGAGGGCATGGGCATTCTCGCCAACGGCACGGGGAGCATCACGGGGAGCGTTACCGTGGACGGCGGCCGCCTGTATTACACGTCCATGAACAATGTTTCTTCCGTTCTGCAGAGCATAACGTTTACGTCCGGCCTGATCGACTTTTCCCTTTTCCAGGAATTCCAGGACCTGTACGGTTCGGACGCTCTGATAGGTCAAACTTATGATCTGGGTGTCAACCTGGGCAATGGGTTCACGCTGGCGGACATTGATGAATCACTGTACACCATCAGCAATTCCTCCGGAAAAACCATCATCACGTTTACGGGCTCCGGCGCTTACGATACGGTGTGGGATCCCGCCTGGGGACTGGGGAGCGCTCCCTCTTCCGCGGCCGGCACTCTTGCGGACCAGCAGACCATGGCCCTGTACGGCATCCGCGGTTCTTCCATGCAGGACGGCTTCGGTTCTGTGAATGTCGTGACGGGAACGGGAGACGGCCTGACGGGCGTGATTCTGGCCGGCGGCTATTACAATACCAGCGCCACTGCCGAGGGAACGGCCATCACCACAGGTATCTGGACGGATGTAAGGAACGGTGATTACAACATCATCATCGGCGGCAGCTATGCCAACAACTGGGGCGGTACCGGCGCGTGGAACGTGACCGGGGACATCCATACCCAGATTCAGGGGGATTCGGTCGTGAACTGGGTGGTGGGCGGCAACTATAAGGACGGACTGAACGCAACCGTCACGGGGGACGTTTACGTGTCCGTGGACGGCAATGCCGTGATCAAGGGGTCCCTGGTGGGCGGTGGCACGGCGGCCCACAATTCCATCAACACCATTGACGGCAGCACCTACGTCGTCGTGCGCAGCATGCAGAGCGAGACGGACGAAACCATCACCCTCAATTCCGTGGCCAGGGGCTTCATCATCGGCGGCAGCGCGTATGAAACCAATGCCGCTTCCGGGGGAGCTATCTCCGGAAGCACCAACGTGACGATTGACCTGGGAAATGCATCCGGCAATTTCGTCAAGAGTATTGTGGGCGGTTCCCATGCGGGGGGCACCGGCACCAGCACGACCCGGGCCTTTTCCATCGCCGAGGATACGAATGTGAGCATCATCGCCTCTCCGGGAGCCGTTTTCACGGGTAATATTTATGGCGGCTCCTATGCCGGGGGCGGCGGTGCGGGGAACGCAACGGTAGGCGGCAATTCCACGCTGACCCTGGACGGCGGCACGTATGAAGGAGCCCTTTACGCCGGAGGCGGAGGCGCCAAGTCCGTCGTCAGCGGAAATGCCTCCCTTGTCGTGAAGAAGGCCGTGTTCCGGGCAGGAAGCACGCTGAACGTCACGGAAGGGGCGGTCAGGGGAACGTCTTCCCTGCTGCTGGGCGGTTACGGAAGCACCTCGGACCACGCCATTTCCTTCTCCAATACGGTCGTTGCCGGGTTTGACATCGTCAAAATGTTCCAGGATTCCTTCTTTACGGGGAACCTGAACATGGACGGAGGCACGCTGGCGCTGGCCGGCGGCGCGGGGACATCCGTCCAGATGAACGGGAACTTCTCCCTGTCCGCGGAAGGGGAATTGAAACTGGATCTGTCCGAATTCGGCGTCCTGACGAATGGCATGACTGTTCTGAGCACCACCGGGCTGAGCAATATTACTTCCATCCAGGCATCCTTTGCGGATGGCGTGGGAGGAACCATCTCCCTTTCACAGAATGGACGGGAACTGATTTACACTGAAATTCCCATGCTGTTGTGGGCCGGCGGAGCCAGCGGAGCCTGGGGTGCGGAGAATATCTGGACGGATGGGGGAACTCCCGCCACTTATACGGCGGGACATGCCGTATCCTTCACGGACCAGGCGGGGGTGCCCGTCTCCAGCGTGCAGCTGGATTCTGAAGTTTCCCCCCTCTCCGTACTGGTCCGGAATTCCACGACCCGCTATGAGTTTGCAGGAACCGGAGCCCTGACCAACACTTCCGTAGTCAAGGAAGGAACGGGTACCCTGGTGATCGGTTCCGCCTCCGTCCTGGGAACGGGAACCACGGTTTCCGTGGAACAGGGCATTCTGGCGTTCAGTTATGATACGGACGTGCCCGCTTCAGGCATTACGTGGGGAGCGGGTTCCTTCCTGGGAGCGGCCAATGGAGCGACGGTTACGGTGAATCTGGGTACTGTGACCAACCCGGCGTTCTCTCTTTCTCCGGATGCGGGCTCCTTCATCAATTTGGTGGCACCTTCCGCAATCACCTTTGCCAACAATATTACGGGGGCCGGCACCGTTTTGAAAACCGGAGCAGGATTGCTGAGACTGTCGGGAGCCAATTCCGGACATATTGTGGTGCAGGAAGGTAATCTCCAGGTGGGGGACAATACGGCCTCCATCAACTGGGGATCAGCCGGTTCCTCCGTCACGCTCCAGGGCGGCACGATGCTGAACATCAGCGGCAGAAGCAATTCCCACCATGTGATCGGTTCCGACCTGGTGCTGGGTACTTCAGCCTCGGATGCCGTCTCCCTGAGATGGAATGACGCTTCCCAGGCAAACGCCGCCAATTATCAATACAATTTTACCGGAAACGTTACCGTCAACGGGAATGTGACCGTTACCGGCATAGCGGGCTGGGCCAAGGAAATGGGCTTTACCGGTACGCTGACGGGGGACGGAACACTCACGTACAAGCGCGGCGAAGGAGACGGCAGGTATAACGCCAATGGGAAAATGATCATTAACGGAGATGCTTCAGGCTTCACCGGAACGGTCGTTGCAGACGCCACGCACGGCTATAGCGCGGGCCTGGATTTGTATTCTTCCATGACCCAGGGTTCCGTCGCGCTTACTTCCGGGGACAATACCACCGGGTTCGCTTTCATGCGGGTGCTGGGAGATATTGAAATTGCCTCCCTGGACGGCACCGCCAACTCCCAGGTGGGCGCGGTGGGGGGCGCCCGTACGCTTACGGTGGGCTCCGGCACGTACAACGGCTCCATTGTAGATAAGGGCGTAGCCATTGCCTACGGAGCTACCGCCATTTCCTATGACCAGAACGGGGTGCTTTCCCTGACCAAGGTCAGTGACGGAACGCTCACGCTGGGCGGGACGGTAGGATATACGGGCCTTACCGATGTCCAGGGCGGCACGCTGGCCTTCACCGGGACAAGCGCCGTGGCCCTGGGCAACATTACCATGGCTGCGGGTACCAGAATGAGCACCGCGGGCGCCCTGAATGTGACGACCGGTTCCAGCCTGACTCTGGATATCAGCTCCGCCATCACGGCGGGAGGAGCGTTCGGTCCCGGGACCTTCACCCTGACCCTGAACGGGCTGGAAGGAATTACGGAGGCCGGGGAATACACGCTGATTAGCGCCGCAAGCGGTCTTGACGCCGTGAACGCCATTTTCAACTGGAGCGGTTATATCGGGGATGAAACGCTGATTTACGCGCTCCAGCAGACGGGCACCGCCCTGAAACTGGTGGTGACTTCCGCCGGAGAAGTATGGATCTGGCAGGGGACCCCCGGATTGGATTGGAGCGATTCCACCACCGGGGAACAGTGGGGGATTTCCGGTTCTTCGGAAACGGCCGCAGGAAAGAGCCTCGTCTTCAATAATACCGGGGCCGGAACCGTCACGATTTCCGGTCCGGTGACTCCGGCTTCCATCACCGTGAACAACGCCGCCGGGAGCGATTATGAATTCGTGTCCGACGGCACCGGGAAGATTGCGGACGGCACCTTGACCAAGCGCGGCGAAGGAAAATTGACCCTGAACCTGGACAATACGGGCTGGACGGGGGATATTTCCATCCAACAGGGGGAACTGGTGGCGCAGGTTGCCAATTCCCTGGGTTCCGGCGGCATCACTATCGCCGGAGGCACGCTGACGCTGGCGACGGCGGATGTCCAGGCGGGGATGGGGATGATTTCCCTCCAGAGCGGAGCCCTGAATCTGGCCTCCGGCGATTTTGCCACGGCATTCACCAGCTCCACCATGGAGTGGACGGGAGGCGCCCTGATGCTGGGTGATGATGTGACGGCGACCATCGCCAAGGAACTGGCCCATGAAAAAACCGTGGAGCTAGCGGCAGGTTCCGTATTGACCGTCAGCGGAACGAATGACAATGCGGCACTGACACTGAATGCGTCCGGAACCGGTACCGTTTCCGTGGGGCTGGGCACGAGTTATGGCCTGAATGTACTGAATATGAGTACGGAATTCCAGGGCACCCTGGCGGTTACGGCGGGCTACTTCCAGCTCAACAATGTGACCATGGGGGCGGATGCCGTGCTGAAGCTGGCGGATTCCAACGTCCGCACGGAATGGAACGGCACGGCGGGGGGAACCTTTGCCAACGATATTGTGTTTACGGGCAACCAGGTATTCGCCACCACTGATTTCACCCTGAGCGGCGATCTGAGCGGCACGGCGTTTTCCACGCAGGGAGCGGGCAATATCACGCTGACGGGCGGCGTCGATCTGGACGGCCAGCTCAAGGTACACCGCGGCACGGTGACGGTGAACAGCTCCGCGGTGGCGAAGCTGGGCGACAGCATCGACATTCAGAATAATTCCACGCTGGCCTTCGCCCGCGACTTTTCCTATGCGGGAGTAATCAGCGGAACGGCGGGCAGCACGCTGGCCGTCAATGGAGGAACATTGGAACTCACCGGGGCGAATACCTTCCTGGGCTCCCTGGCGATTGCCGGCGGAGCCACGGCGCGCCTGGGGGACGGCGGTACATGGGCCGGGGCCATATCCGGCGCGGGCTCCCTGGTGATCGACACCACGGGGAATGTGACGCTGACTGGAGGCAATACCTCCTTCTCCGGATCAACGACACTTTCCGGCACGGGCACCGTGACCCTGACGGACGCCGATTCCCTGGGATCCGGCAGAGTGACCGTCAACAACGGCGCTCTGGACCTGGCTTCCCAGAATGCGGCCAACGTCATCCTGATCACGAAGGGCAATCTGCTGAATGCCGGGAACAAAACCGCGGGGAATGTGGAGATAGCCGCTTCCGCCGGAACGCAGGGTTCGCTGAACACCATCAGCCTGGGCGGCTTGTCCGGCAGCTTGGTGCAGTCCATCGTCATGGAGGATTTCACGCGCCTGACGGGGATCAGCGGTCCCCTGGACATGACTGGGAAGACAGTCACCCTGAAGCTGGACAGCGGCAGCCTGACGACGGGCGGCAACACGGGAACGGGCGTCATTGACGCGGACAGCCTCACGCTTTCCTCCGCTACCACGACGATCAACCTGAGTAACCAGGCAGTGCTGGACCTGCTTGCCGCCAACCGGGAATCCATTGACGGCGTAGGGCTGGTGCTGACCACGGGAACCCTGTCCGTGGATAATTACAGGCAGATATCCTTCTCCCCGCTGCTGGCCTCCCTGGGCTATGCCGTCACGGAGGTGCTGGGAGCGGACGGAACGCTGATGGTCAGCGGCAATACGGACCTGACTTATCTGGTGGATACGACGCCCACTTCGGACAATCCCTACATCGACAATTACGCGACGCTGGACCCCTACAAGGCCGTCGGCATCAACGGCGCCACGCTCCATGTGAGCCTAGAGGGCGCTCCGGACGCTTCCCGGAACGGGGACGGCTTGAAGGTCAGCAACCTGATCGGCAGCAACGCCTCCCTGGTGGTGACGAATACGGCGGCGGATGCCGCGTCAAACCACGCCGTGGTGGACCTGGTCCAGAATATTGACGCCGGAAGCAACAGCTACGGAGGCACCATCAGCGGGGACCACGTGGACTTTATCAAGAAAGGAGCGGAAACGCTGACGGTGGAGGGCAATTTCACGGGGAACGATTCCATGCTGAGTTCCACGGAAGGGGAAATCGTGCTGAACGGCGCGGCCAACAGCCTTTCCACGCTGAACCTGGCCGGAGGAGACATCACGCTGGGCGGCCGGAATGACGGCGCCTCCCGCACGACGACGGTGGAAACCCTGTCTTCCGGAACGGGCGGCGGTACGCTGGACCTGGGACGCGGAGCGCTGCTGGTTGTCACCGGACAGGCGGCGGGAAGCCATGTGACGGACGTCACTATTTCCGGAGACGGCACATTGACCTTGGGCGGGACGGGTACGGATTCCTCCCTGACGCTGGGGAACGGTTCCTCCCTGGACGGCGTTCTGCTGGACATTCGCGAGGGTTCCGCCCTTTCAACGGCCGCCGGCTCCACGAACAATGTTTCCGGCCTGGCGGGCGGCGGCGCGCTGAAGCTGGGCGGTGCGGAAATGACGGTCAATTCCAGTGCGTCCCATTCCTTCACGGGAACCCTGGACGGCGCTTCCGGCACGCTTAATTTCAAATCAGGCAACGGAAGCGTGCAGACCATCCAGGGAGCGGGCAATGCCGGCTATAACCTGAATGTCAGCGACGGCGGTTCGCTGACCCTGGCCGGGGCTTCCGCGGGAAGCGGAGACCCGGCCACGGCTTCCTACAAGGGCATTACCGTGAACGGCGGAACGCTCAATATAGGCAGCACGGACGTGCCCAAGACCCAGTTGACGCTCGGTACGGACGGCCTGCGCGTAACGGGGAACAGCACGGTGACCATCACCACGTCCTCCACGACGGTGGACGGCTTGGGCGCTCCCTTCGTGACCTCCAGCGGCAGCATTGTGCTGGGGGACGGAACGGGGGAAGTCACGCTGGTCATGAGCAATCTGGATACGCTGGTTTCCGGAGACACTTCCACGCTGAACCTGGAATTGTTCAAGACGACGGGCGGAGCCCTGGTCTCCCTGGGGGACAACGTCACTCTGCAGGACATGATCCTCAGCTCGCTGTACGACAATCTGGAGCTGACCACCAATGACAACATGACGGCCATCATCGTCACCGGCGAGGCGCGCACGGAGAACATCTTCCGCGACTCCGCCCTGACGAGGAATGCCGGAACCGGATCCGACATTCTCTGGAATTCCCGGTACAACATGCCGGAAGGCTCCACGCTGCGCGACCTGTACACGTCCGTACTGGTTTCCCAGAACAGCGGGGATTATTCCGGAGCGGCCCGCAAGCTGGCCGCCGCCGCGGGCTCCACCGTCACCAGCCTGGGCATCGCGCAGCGGGATTCCCTGCGGGACCAGATGCTGTGGGTCCGCAACCGCGTGGCACAGATGGGGGTCAACCCCGCCTACGTCAATGAAGACATGCCCAACTTCCACATGTGGATGCAGGGCACGGGTTCCTATGCCAAGCTGGACACCAAGGGGGATGAAAGCGGCTACAAGCTCACCACCTGGGGAGGCACCGTGGGCATGGACGTGGATTTTAGCGACTCCTTCACGCTGGGAGCGGCGTTCACGGCCAACTACGGCAGCCTGTCAGCCAGCGCGGCCGATACCGCGGACGGCGACCTGGACAGCTACTACGTGAACCTCTTTGCCCGCTACCAGTCCCGCAACTGGTCCCACCTGCTGGTGCTTACGGGAGGCTGGAACGACGCCAAGCTCACCCGCACGGTGGACTATGGCACGGGCAGCTACCAGGGGTACGGCAGTACGACGGGCGCGGGCTTCGGGGCCATGTATGAACTGGCGTACGACATTCCGCTGAATGAGGACAAGAGCGTGGTGCTCCAGCCCCTGTTCAACGCCTCCATCGTCACGACGCGCATGGACGGCTACCGTGAAAGCGGTTCCGCCGGAAATGCCGGGCTGCGCGTGGAAGACCAGGAATTGACCACGGGCGCCCTGGCCGTGGGCGCCAGGCTCTCCGGCCTGGTGGGTTCCAACATCTTCGGCCGCGAGGCGCTGGGCGAGGTGCGTGTCAACGTCTCTCAGGACATGGGCGACCGCCGCGGGCAGGCCAATGTGGGCTTCCTGGCCGATCCGGGCTACACGCGCCCGGTGTACGGGGCCAAGGTGGGCTCCACGGCGTTCCAGGCCGGAGTGGGCCTGAGCGTTCCGGTAGGGTACCAGGGAGTGATCTTCATGGAGGGGAACGCGGACATCCGCAGCGGTTCCAGCTCCCTGAACGGAAGCATCGGCTACCGCTACAATTTCTAGGGTGGTATTCAGAAAAGGAGAATCGGAAGAATTCTCCCATGGCTGGCAGGGCCGTCCCGGAGGAACCGGGGCGGCCCTGACTTGATCAGCGGGCAGCCTGTGCAGGCCTGCCTGGAGCAAGGGAACTCCCTATTTCCTCCATTCCCATTCGATGGGGGTTTCCAGATCCGGATGCAGAGCCCGGCGGACCGGGCAGGTCATGGCGGCTTTTTCCAGCATGGAGCGCAGCGGATGGCTGCCGTCCAGGGGCATGACGGCTTTCAGTTCAATTTTTTCAATGCCTTTTTCAGATTCCACGGCATGGGCCAGGATGCGCATCCCCCTCAAGTCAACTTCTTTTCTGGCCGCAATTACGGAAAGCAGGCTCATCATGCAGGAAGAGAGCGTAGCCCCCAGCAGCATGCCGGGAGTGGGGTATTTTTCCCTGCCTCCGTAACTGGCGGACAGGTCTGTAAATGTTTTTTCCTCAGAGCGGGCGTACGTGGTTTCACAGCGGAATTGCCCCACGTTTTCCGTGCGGGAAGTATATTTATCATCAGTCATAATGGTATGACAGGAAATGCCGGGTGCGGACTCATCCGCAGTTTGTCAGTTTTGTCCCTGAATTATTAGGGAAGAAAACAGGGAAGGGGAGAGAATGCGGCCTGTTCCGGTGATTACGGTATCTCTCTGGGGGATGCTTCATGTTCCGGACGACCATAGCTCCGTGCCGGAAGAATGGCGGACGGGAAGGGCGGCAATCCTGCCGCTCCCGGCGGGCGAGGTTGTAAAAAAAACAGGGAAAACGCCGGGTTACCGCGGTTTATGTTTCCGGAGCCTGGGGACTTGGTAGCGGAAGGTTCCCGCTTTTCGAGGCCCGGAATTGTTGCGGAGCGGAGGCCGGAGCGCAATATCGCTGAAAATCCGTAAGGCCGCAGAATCGGCATTTCCAGACTGCGGCATACCGGGTATTATCCCAGAATGCGGCGGATCGGTTTCGCGTAAAGTTCCGGTTCCAGTAGGAAGGAGTCATGCCCCTTGGTGGAAATGATGGTATGGAATTCCGCGGGAATGCCGGCTTTTTCCATTTGGTTCGCAAAGTCCTGTTGTTCCGCCGGACGGAAGCAGCAGTCCGTATCAATGGAAAAGATGAGGGCGGGAATTGTTTCCCGGCGGAATCCTTCCAGCGCGGCGGAAAACGTACCTTCCGGCGTGTGGTCGCGGATATCGAATTCCGCCCACATATCCGCAATGCGTAGGTAGGAGTTGGCGTCAAAGCGTTCCGCAAATTTGGTGCCCTGGTGCAGCATGTAGCTTTGCGTGCTGCGGGTGGGCTTCAGCCACGCAAGCATGCCGGACTGGCCGCCCACTTCCTTTCTGGCGCGCTGTTCCAGCCCTTCCTGGTAAACGAAGGATTTGTGGCCGATGATGCGGGCGAAGGCCAGCCCTTTTTTGGGGAAAGGGCCCTGGTAATAGTCTCCGCCCCGGAAATCCGGGTCCAGTTCAATGGCCAGGATTTGTTCAAACAGGGAGAGGCGGTGTTCGATGGAGGCCCTGTAGCCGGAACCGATTGAAATAAAGCTTTTGACGCGTGCCGGGAACTGGCAGGCAAGGCTCAGGGCAATCAGGCCGCCCACGGACGGACCGACCAGATGCACACGTTCAATCCCCAGGCTGTCCAGCAGCAGCGCCTGCAAGCGGGCCTGGTCCGCCACTTCCACATGCGGGAAGCGGGAGCCGTAGGGCAGGTTGTCCACGGGGCTGGTGCTGGCGGGGCCGGTCGTGCCGTAGCAGCCCCCCAGGTAGTTGGCGCAGATGATGCAGAAGCGGTCCGTGTCCAGAGGTTTTCCGGGGCCGATGATGCTGTTCCACCAGCCTTCATGGTTTTCCGGTTTCCAGAGGGCGCCGATGCCCGGCACGTCCGGGTTATAGCCGTAGGCGTGCTGGCTGCCGGAAAGGGCATGGAACAGCAGGATGACGTTGTCCTTTTCCGGCGACGGGGTTCCGTACTGCTCATAGGCGATGCGCACTTTCTCCACCACGGCGCCGTTCCTCAGGGGGAAGGAGCCGGGAAGGTCCAGGAATCTGGTTTGGACGTAGGGAAGCTGCATGGGCATGTAGGAAGGAGTTCGGTCACCAAAAAAAGACCGGCACCCGGCGGGCGGCGGTCTTTTTTAAATCTGTGTTGGGCCAGGGTTTACTTGACGCCCTTCTTGGAAAGACGCGTACCTGCCGTGGCGCCCTGGCGGGCCTTGAATTTGGGATTGCTCTTGCAAATCACATACAGCGTGCCCTTGCGCTTCACGATTTGGCAGTCTGCGTGGCGGCGCTTCATAGAGGCTAAGGAAGAAAGAACTTTCATGGTGTATAACTCCGGTTTGGTGTTCGGTTCGGGAGACGGAATATACCGTTTGGTTAAGAATTGTAAAGTCATTTCTTTACCGAAAGGAAAATTGTTGCGGGCCGCTCCCGGGAGCGCCGGGAAAAAGGAGTCTTCTTCAGCGGAGGAATGGGCTGCCTTTTCCTCTCCGGGAACCAGGTGTCAGGAAGCAGGAAATGGCGGAAAAAGAGCCGTTTTTCCGTAACGGCGCGCCGGAAAGTCGTGATGAAGCCCGGAGCTATTGAATAAAGGGTTTGTGGACCGGCGCGGATTTGTATAACATTCACTCCGGTTTTCTTATGGCGAGCTCTCTTTCATCCGATCCTCCCCCTTCCTCCCGGAAGGCGTTTGTCCATTATGCGGGGATGAAGGGATTCCTGCTGATGGAGGGGCTGCTGAAGCTTGTGGGCATGAAGACGCTGTTCCGCCTGGGGCGCGTGGCCGGCGGCGCGGCATGGCATTTGCTGCCACAGCGCCGGAAGATTGTGGAAAGGAATCTGCGCATCGCCCTGAATCCGGCCTTGCGCGGCAGGGAGCTGAAGAAGCTGGGCAAGGAGAATTTCAAGAGGACGATCGCCAATTTCCTGTGTTCCGCCAAGACGGCCATTCTGACGGATGACCAGTTGAAAAAGTGCGTGGAAATCACGGGGCACGAGGCCTTTGCCCGGCCTGTGCTGGAAGGGCGCGGGCAGGTGTGCGCCATTGCCCATTCCGGAAATTGGGAGGTGCTGGCGAGAATACGCGTGTTTTATCCGGAGATTGAGCGTTACGGCTCCATGTACCGCCAGTTTGACAATCCTCTGATGGAGGAATACATGTACAGGCGCCGCACGGAGCGGGGCACGCAGATGTTTTCCAAGGAGGGCGGCATCAAGGCGCCAATGAAGATGCTCAAGGAAGGGGGCGCGCTGGGCGTTCTGAGCGACCAGTTCGTCTGGGAAGGGGTGTATGTGCCCTTCTTCGGCAAGGTGACCGGAACGACGCCGCTGCCCGCCCTGCTGCGCAAGCGGACCGGGGCGGACATGGTGGCGATTGCCGTGCGTACGGACAAGCCGGGCCACTGGATCGCGGATATGGGCAATGTGATGGATTTTTCCGGTTCCGACGGTTCCCTGGCCGGGGATACTGTGGAGGTGAACAGGCATTTGGAAAAGTTGATCGGCAAGTCCGTTCTGGACGTGTTCTGGATGCACCACCGCTGGAAGTCCATCGACCGTTTTGCTCCCAGGGATGAAAAGACGTTCAGGCTTTTGGAGAAGATGGAACTGAAGCCGTACCGCATTTTGGTGGCCGTTCCCAGGGCTCTGGATGAAGCCTTGCTGACCGTTCCATTGATCAGGGCGCTGAAGGGCGCCAGGCCGGACATGCAGGTGAGCGTCATCTGCCCGTCCGACCAGGCGGGCGTTTGGAAAACATTTGAGGAAGTGGCCCATGTCCTGCCGCATGATTCCCTGAAGCAGCTCCGGGAAGCATTGGCCGCGGATGAGTTTTACAATGAAGGCCCCCTGGATCTGGGCGTCATGCTGGACCAGGATATGGAAACCCTCAAGGCTCTGGCACCGTATGGCCCCATGATGTTTTCCGGCCTGGACACCCATCCCGGATGCCGGAAGTACAAGTTCCGGGTAAAAGCTCCCGTGCTGAAGGCGGCTCCTCCCGTCCACCGTGTCCGGCCCTATTTGCAGCTGGGGGATTTGCATGGCCTGGACATCTGGAACCCTTCCATGTTTACCGCGAAAAAGGCGGATGCCGGGGAGGGCGCTCCCATTCTGGTCGCTCCGTTTTCCACGCTGGGGACTGCCAGTGAATGGGGGGAGGAGCAATGGGAGGAGCTGGTGCGCTCCCTGCCGGACAGGCCGGTGTTGGTCGCCTTGGAGGAAGACCGCGCGCGGGCTTCCGCCCTGGCGGAACGGCTGCAGGTGGAGATGAAGGCCGGGGCGCCGGAAGATCTGTTCCCCGTCATGGATGCGGCGGCGGCGGCCATTGCCGTGGACGGTGTTATTCCCTCTCTCTGCTCCTGCCGCGGCCTTCCGACGGTGACTCTGTTTTCCACCAGGCTTCCGGACGTGTGCCGTCCGCTGGGGCAGTTCCACCGCTCCCTGTACAGCCACCGGTGCTGTTCCCCGTGTTTCCTGAGGGAATGCGACCGCGGCACCCCCTGCAACCGCAGCATTTCCGTACAGGAAGTGCTGAACGCTCTGGCCGAAATTTCCGGGAAGTCTTGACCGTCAGTCATGTCCGTGCTAAAGGAAGTGAAGGGTTTTCCGCCTTTCCCCCCTCTGCCTGACTCCTGCCGACCATGAGCCGGTTTTCCCTCACCAAGTATTATATGGATTGCGTGACTTCCTCCGGGAAAGTCATTCTTTGTTATGCCTCTGACCTGGCATTCGCGAACATGCAGTTGAGGCAGTCGTCCGTTCTGGTGAATGCACCAGAGGGAACTTATGCTAGGCAGAGTTTTTTCCGCGGGAGATTGCCGGAGTCCGTGAACGGAGGGTGGAACTGGCATTGCCCTGCTCTGGGCGCGCGCGGCAGATGGACGGGCGGAGGTTCTCCGGTTCCGGAGGCTGTCCTCTATGAGCAGGCGGGTGGAAGAAAAGTCGTTTGGCAATGCCTGGTGCCCCGTGCGCAGGTTTGTTTTTCCCTGCATGGAAAGCGTGAAACGGGAAATGGCTATGTGGAATGCCTGACCATGAACGTGGAACCGTGGAAGCTGCCCGTGGATGTACTGCACTGGGGGCGTTTTCACGGCGATGGAGGTGAAGCGCTTACCTGGATTTCATGGGAAGGGGAACATCCCCTGTCTCTTCTGCTTGAGGGCGGCAGGCAGATCCTGCCGGCTCCGGAGCTTCGCGCTGCCGCCGACGGTTCCCGCATTGCGTTCGGCGGTTCGTTTGCCGGAAACAGCCTTGAGTTTTCTCAGGGAAAAGTGCTGCGAACGGGAGATATTTCCCGCACGGCCCTGCGCTATTTCCCCGGAGCGGCCAAACGGCTGGTGCCACAGTCCATTCTCCACCTTCGAGAAACCAAATGGGCGGGGGTTGCCCTGTTCCTCCACGGGGGCGCTGCCTGCCCCGGATTTTCCATTCACGAAGTTGTCCATTTTCATCCCCCATGCGTATGATCCAATTTTTTAAAAAGCTGCTGTCCGGGCGGTGCTTCTACGCATTCGTCTTCTGCGTTTTCATTCCCTGCCTGCTTTGGAGCGGTGCACGGGCGTGGGAGCCGTTCATGAAGCTGGAGCCCATCCATTCCACGGCGGCGGGCATGACCGCAGTTTTGGCCGGGGCCATTCTGATGGGAGGTTCCATGATGGCCCTGAAAAAACAGGGAGGCGGTCTTCCCATGAATGCCTTTCCTCCCCCCCGGTTCGTCTCCTCCGGATTTTACGGATTAGTTCCCCATCCGATTTACGTGGGATTCTGCCTGGCCTGTGCGGGCATCTCTCTGTGGACGGGATCGGCCGCCGGGCTGTATGTGATGACTCCGCTGGCCGTCATGGGGTGCCTCGCCATTGTCTGGGGCTATGAGCGGTTGGATTTGATCCGCCGCTTTGGAACATCCGCTCCGCCTACGCTGGCGGGACTGCCGCCGAATACGGATGAGCCGGCCGGATGGCACAGAAGGTGTACGGGCCTTGTCTTGATAGGGGCGTTCTGGGCTGCCGCGTATTATGGCGGAGCCTTGACGCGCGTGACGGAAGGCGCTCCGGATTGCCGCGTGTTCGGAGAATCCGGGAACGTGGTTTCAGAAAGCGCCGTCTGGGTTTACCAGAGCATTTACATCATCGTTCCTCTTGTCCTTCTGTTTTTTTCCAATACCTGCCGGAGGCTGAGGCGCATGGAGGTGATGGTGTACGGCTGTTTTGGCCTGGGGCTGTTTTTGTTCCTGATGATCCCTTTTTCCTGCCCCCTTAAGGAGTTCCAGCCGGAGACGCTGGCCGGGCATGCCCTGCTGCTGGACCGCCGGGAATTGCCTGACTGTTGCGTGGCTTTTCCTTCCTTTCACGTGCTGTGGGCCTTGATTACCGCCTTCTTCCTGTGGCGTGACGTTTCACGACCGGCCGGAATTGCCGCCTTTTTCTGGGCCGCCGCCCTGGCCTGGAGTTGCGTTGCCACGGGGATGCACGGCTGGCTGGATGTTCTCGGCGCCCTGGGGGTCTTTCTTCTGGTTGCCGGATATCGCCGCACGGCCGCTTTTTTGCTGAAGCTTGCTGAACGCCTTGCCAATTCCTGGACCAGCTGGAGGTTTGGCCCCTACCGCATCATCAATCATGCCGTATACGTATTTCTTGCCGCCTTTTTCGGGTATGTTCTTTCTACAGCCCTGGCCGGAGAAGCCTACGGAGGTGCCGTTGCTGTCGTGGCGCTGTGCTCTCTGGCCGGAGCCGGGCTGTGGGCACAAATCGTCGAAGGGTCTTCCAGGCTGTTGAGGCCTTTTGGTTATTACGGCTCTGTTCTCGGGGGATTGGCCGGAGTGGCTCTCGCCGCCGTTCTGCAGCCCCTCATGTCTCCAGGGGAGCCCTTCAACGGCTGGGTCCTGTTCGGAGCCATGGCCGTGTCCTCCCCGTGGGTCCAGGCCATCGGGCGGCTGCGCTGCCTTGTCCAGGGATGCTGCCACGGACATCCCGTCTCTCCTGAACACGCCTCATGGGGTATTGTCCATGAAAATCCGGCCTCACGCGTATGCAGATTGACGGAATGGAGGGGAATTCCGCTTCATCCCACACCGCTGTATTCCATAGGCTTTAATCTCCTTTCCGGCTGGATTCTGGTGCGCCTGTGGTATGGCGGGATGCCTGCCGGGCTGCTGATTGGGCTTTATTTCATGCTCTCCGGGCTTTCCCGGTTCGTGGAAGAAGCTTACCGCGGAGAGCCTCAGACCCTTCGCCATGCGGGGCTTTCCGACTATCAGTGGCTCTCTGTCGGATTCGCGGTACTGGCCTTTGTTTTCTGGAACATTCCCTCTTCCATGATTCCCGTTCCGGCACCGGAATGGCACGTTTCCTCCCTGCTTCCGGGAGTATTGCTGGGATTGCTTTATGCGTTCTGCATGAGTACGGATTTTCCCGACTCCAACAAGAGGTTTGCCCGGCTTACTTCGTGAGGGGGGAGAGATGAAGAAAAACTTCCTCCTTGAGTAATAAGATGGTTTTCTTTTCCATTCCTGACGCGGAAACAGCGGCGGCATGCTACCGTGATTTGATGCTGTCTTCCAACCGCCTGAACAAGCTGATGCTGGATATTCTGGATGCCGGATATCCTGCCGCACCCGGGATGCTTGTGGAATATCATTTCCTGTTGAAGCGGGTCAACGATCTTTTATTTGAATTCAATGTACTGGAGCTGGAGGGGGAACAACGGGATTTTTTTCTGAAAAGGCGCCCTGAATTAAAGGGGCTGTTTGATGATCAGGCCAGGAACGAGGTGATGGATTGCGTTTATCTCCATGATGAAGATGGTGGGCGTCCGGACATTAAGGATGCCTTCCTTCTTGAACTTACGGCAATGAGGAAGCCTTACAGTTCCCTTCTGGATGATTTTTCCGGGTTGCCGTTAAACCGTGAGCAGGAGGAATGGCTGGCATTCAGTGGACAGGTCTCCATCAGGATTTCAAGAATGGAGTTTTTTTTGCGTCGCATGGCTGGAATATGCGGAAGGGCTTCCGTGGAAGGCTTGAAGAAGCATTGGGAATGGGTCAGGAATCATGAAAAGGAAATGGTGTGTGTGGCGCGCAAGTGCGAGGAAATGTTTTCCTCCCTTTCTCCGGAAGATCCACTGGTTGAACTGTTTGTAGTAATTGACGCAAGATTGTGATTCCATTATGTGGATTTTTGTGAACAGTGCATGGCGCTCCTTTCCTGTCCGGGGTGGGGGAATGATGGGGACAGAACGCTTTTGGAGGAGATGAAAGCGTATGGTTCCCGTTATACGGCGGCCTTGCGTTGCGATGTGTTTGCGGCAGATGATGCGGATACGCATCTGGAGGAAGTAAAACGTTCGGGGAAGATCGTCTTTCCGCACGGATTGATGCCGTGCCGCCGTGATTTTACACAGAAATGATTTTAATGCACGCAGTCCGGGAACCCTTCCCGGCGGAAAACATGGCGCGCCTGTTCCGTCAGTTCCGCGGACGGTTCCGGAACGTCCTTCAAGGTGTACTCCAGATTCAGTTCATCCCACTTGAAGCGTCCCATCTGGTGGAAGGGCAGCACGTCCACGCGTTCCACGTTGCCCAGGCGCGCCGCATGGCGGGAGAGCTCCGCGATGTCTTCCATGTTGTCCGTGAGGCCGGGAACCAGCACGTACCGGAGCCAGACGGGTTTGCGGAGGGCGGCCAGGCGTTCCGCGAATTGCAGGGTAGGGCGCAGTTCCCCGCCTGTCAGGGCCTTGTACTGTTCCGGGTTCCATGCCTTGATGTCCAGCAGGACCATGTCCGTGTCCGCCAGCATGTCTTCATCCGCATTCCGTCCCAGGTGGCCGGAGGTGTCCAGGCAGGTGTGCAGGCCCAGGCCTTTGCATCCCTTCAGCACGGCTTTGGAAAAGTCCGGTTGAAAAAGGGGATCGCCTCCGGATAGGGTGACGCCTCCGCCCGCCGCCAGCAGGAAATCCCGGTAACGGGCTATTTCTTCCAGAACGTCCGCCGCGCTTCTGTTCCGGCCCCGGCGCACGCAGGAGGCGTCCGGGTTGTGGCAATAGCGGCAGCGCAGGCTGCACCCGGACAGGAAGAGGACGAAGCGGATGCCGGGGCCGTCCACCGTGCCGCAGGATTCCACGGAATGGACCAGACCAGCGGCGGCGGATTCACCACCCGGGACCGGGTTCTGGGGAAAGGGCTGGGGCATCCGCTTCCTGGCTGGGTTAACGGGTGTGGAAGGTTCGGTTGAGAACCTCCTCCTGCTGTTCGCGGGTGAGCTTGATGAAGTTCACGGCATAGCCGGAAACGCGGATGGTCAGCTGCGGGTATTTTTCCGGGTGATCCATGGCGTCCAGCAGGGTTTCCCGTTCCAGCACGTTCACGTTGATGTGGTGCCCGGTGGCGGCAAAATAGGCGTTCAGCAGGGAGACGAGTTTGGCGCGGCGTTCCCCTTCTTCCTTGCCCAGGGCCTGCGGCACGATGGAGAAGGTGTAGGAAATGCCGTCCAGGGAGTCGTCATAGGACAGTTTGGCGACGGAAAGCATGGAGGCCACGGCTCCGTTTCTGTCCCTGCCGTGCATCGGGTTGGCCCCGGGCGCGAAGGGTTCCCCGGCGCGGCGGCCGTCCGGCGTATTGCCCGTCTTCTTGCCGTAAACCACGTTGGAAGTAATGGTCAGGATGGACTGGGTGGGGAGGGAGCCGCGGTAGGTGTGGAGCTTGCGCAGCTTTTCCATGAACCCGGTGACCAGGCCGCAGGCAATCTCGTCCACGCGCGGGTCATTGTTCCCGTAGCACGGGAATTCCCCTTCCGTCCTGAAATCCACAATGAGGCCGTCTTCATTGCGGATGGCCTTCACCGTGGCGTACTTGATGGCGGACAGGGAGTCCGCGGCCACGGAGAGCCCGGCGATGCCCGTAGCCATCGTACGCAGGATTTCCGGATCATGCAGCGCCATTTCAATGCGTTCATAGCAGTACTTGTCGTGCATGTAGTGAATGATGTTCAGGGCGTCAATGTAGGTCTTGGCAAGCCAGTCCTGCATCTTGTCGTACAGGGCCATCACTTCATCATACTTCAGAATTTCCTCCGTATAGCGCGGGGAGGGCGGGGCTACCTGCTTGCCCTTGAGTTCATCCATGCCGCCGTTCAGGGCATAGAGCAGGCACTTGGCGAGGTTGGCGCGCGCGCCGAAGAACTGCATCTGCTTGCCGATGCGCATGGCGGATACGCAGCATGCAATGCCGTAGTCGTCACCCCAGTGCGTGCGCATCAGGTCGTCGTTTTCATATTGGACGGAAGACGTCTCAATGGAGACCCTGGCGCAGAAGCTCTTAAAGGCTTCCGGCAGGTTCCCGGCCCACAGTACGGTCAGGTTCGGTTCCGGAGCCGGACCCAGGTTGTACAGCGTCTGGAGCATGCGGAAGGAGCTGCGGGTGACCAGGGTGCGGCCGTCTTCCCCCATGCCGCCGATGGATTCCGTCACCCAGGTGGGGTCCCCGGAAAAAAGGTTGTTGTAGTCGGGCGTGCGGATGAAGCGGACGATGCGCAGCTTCATCACGAACTGGTCCATGATTTCCTGCGCTTCCTCCTCCGTAAGGAGGCCCTGTTCCAGGTCCCGGGTGAAGTAGATGTCAAAGAAGGTGGAGACGCGGCCCAGGGACATGGCCGCGCCGTTCTGTTCCTTCACGGCGGCCAGGTAACCCAGGTAGGTCCACTGGACGGCTTCACGGGCATTCGCGGCGGGGCGGGCAAGGTCGCAGCCGTAGGAGGCGCCCATTCGGGCGAGTTCCTCCAGGGCGCGGATTTGTTCGCTCATTTCCTCGCGCAGGCGGATAACCTCGTCCGTGAGGGGCCTGTTTTCATAACTTTTCAGGTCCTTGCGGCGTTCGGCGGCCAGTTTGTCCGTGCCGTACAGGGCCACGCGGCGGTAGTCCCCGATGATGCGCCCGCGGCCGTAGGCGTCCGGAAGCCCGGTGATGATGCCGGCGGAACGGGCGGCGCGAATGTCTGACGTGTAGGCGTCAAAGACGCCCTCGTTATGCGTCTTGCGTATCTTGTTGAAAATGTCCGCGGTCTTTTCGCACATCTTGAACCCGTAGGCTTCCAGGGCCTGCTGGGCCATGCGCAGGCCGCCGAAGGGCATCAGGGCGCGTTTCAGGGGCGCGTCCGTCTGGAGGCCCACGACCACCTCCAGCTCCTTGTCAATGTAGCCTGGCTTGTGGGAGACGATGGAGGAAACCACTTCCTCGTCCGCGTCCAGCACGCCGCCGTTGTCCGTTTCCCGTTTCAGCAGGACTTTCAGTTCCTCCCAGAGCTGAAGCGTGCGCCGGGATGGTCCGGAAAGAAAATCTTCATTGCCGGAATAAGGCGTGTAATTGTTCTGGATGAAATCCCGTACGTCGATGGACTCCGTCCATGCTCCGGGCTTGAATCCCTGCCATTCCTGCGGGAGGGCGGGGGATGCCTTCAAGTCTTTTGCCATGCTGATCATAAATAGGATATGGTGTGGAAAAACGGAGATTACGGCCCCGGCCTCCGAAAGGCCGGAAACGGCGAAACTCCGCGCCGCTTGATTATACCCGGAATTTGCAGGGGCAACAAGGCCAATTCTTCCGGGCCCGGCCTGTTTCAGGCATCCGGCTGCTGGGATGTTGCCCAGGAAGGAAAGATGTGCTGGGAAAGGAACTGAGTTTGCTTCTGAAAAAATGGACGGCAGGTACAAGGGAGGTTCCGTGGTCCGGTAAAATGGGAATGGAACGGTGAGGGTCCCGGTATCCCGCGGCAGGACCATCCGTCCAAGCAGTGGTCTTTTCCATCCGGGAAAGGGCACCGTCGCATGTGGTCTTGATGCGCGGGAGGATTTCCTTACACTGGTTTCAATTCCCCCGTTCCGTCATGAATTTCCTGATGTATACGTTTACCGTGCTGCTGGGCGCCTTTCTGGCATTCCCCGCATCTTCCGCTCCGGAGCGCGCACTGCCTTCCACCCTGAAGCCGGAACCCCACCAGCGGGATCCGTATGACTGGAATGCCCGTCATGAAGCGGTCAGGAAGCGGAACCAGTCCGTCAAGCCGGAATACGTGATGATAGGGGACAGCATCACCCATCATTGGGGCGGGGAGCCCTCCGGGGACAGCAGGAAGGCGGGCGAGGCGTCCTGGGAGCAACTGTTCGGATCCCATGCGGTGACCAACATGGGCTTTGGTTTTGATTATGTGGACAATGCCTATTACCGCGTGCAGAACGGGGAACTGGATGGCATCTCCCCGCGGGTCATCATCGTGCTGCTGGGAACCAACAACCTGGGCCACCGGAAAGATACGCCGCAGGCATGTGCGGATAATATCAAGGCGTTCCTGCGCCTGGTGCGCCAGAAATGCCCCTCCTCCAAAATCCTGCTGCTGGGCGTTCTGCCCAGGAAAGAGAAAAACCTGGCCGGCCCGGTGAAGGAGACGAACAAACTGCTGGCGAAGCTGCAGAATGGAAAAAACATCTTTTTTGCCGATCCGGGGAAGGCACTCCTTTCCGCGGACGGCGTTTCTCCAAAGAATGAATTCATGAAAGATGTGGTGCATCCCAATTCCAGGGGGTACGAGGTGCTGGAAAAGGAACTGGCCGCCCTGCTGAAAAAAATGGATGCGAGGTTCCGCGGCGGAAAACCCGCCGGGAAGCAGGCCTGACAGCGGTCTTTTTCCAGTGGTCTTTTTTAATAAGGATCAATTTGGGCTTGAAGGACAGGCTTGTTCCATAAGAATATACTATTTTTAGTCTGAATATCCGATTTATGAAAAACCTGTTGTTTGCCTTGCTTGCCGGCTCTGTCTGCTGCTGTTATGCCCAGCAGACCGCCGCTCCGGCTCCGGAGCCTGAAGTTGTAGCTACGCCGCCGTCCGATGCCGGGCGCGGCCTCATCCGCGTGAATTCCCGTGAAATCCGCCATTATTCCGGCACCCGCAAGGAGCCGGATTACCTGGTCAGCAAAGATAACGGGAAAACATGGGAAATGAAGACGGCCCCCTCCGGCTACCCGCCCAACTACGGAGGCATTCCCAAGGAATCCCCGGCGATTGCACGCAACCCCCTCACCAAGGAATTCATCCGCGTGCAGCCCATCGGAGGATTTATCTTCCTTTCCAAGGGAGGCCTGGACGGCAAGTGGTTTGCCGTCACGAACGACGGCAAGCTGGAGGAGGACTGGAAGAACCCGGAGAAGCAGAAAAATCTGAAAAAACTGGGCGGCATCATGCGCACGCCCACCTTTGTCAACAAGGGAAAGAGGGTGATTGTGCCGTTCCATAACATGGGCGGGGGCACCAAGTTCCATATTTCCGACGACGGCGGCCTGACCTGGCGCGTGTCCAAGAATGGCGTTACCTCCCCCAGGCATGAGGCCAAGCCGCCCCACCAGGGCGTCAGATGGTTCAACAATGCCGTAGAAGCCACGGTGCTGGAAATGAAGGACGGCACCCTGTGGGCGCTTGCACGCACTTCCCAGGACCAGGCGTGGCAGGCTTTTTCAAAGGACCATGGGGAAACATGGAGCAAGCCCGAACCGTCCCGCTTTTTCGGCACCCTGACTATGAATACGCTGGGACGCCTGGATGACGGCACCATCGTTTCCCTGTGGACCAACACGATGGCCCTGCCTGAAAACGCCACGGCAGGCAACGGCACATGGGAGGATGTGTTCACCAACCGTGATTCCCACCACATCGCCATGTCCGGCGATGAAGGAAAGACCTGGTACGGGTTCCGGGAAATTATTTTGGACGAGCATCGCAATCATCCGGGATACGCCACTCTTGACGGTCCGGAAGACCGAGGAAAGCACCAGAGCGAAATGGTGCAGCTGGATAAGAACCGCATTCTGGTTTCCCTGGGCCAGCACAAGAATCATCGCCGCCTGATGATCGTGGACCGCCGCTGGGTGGCCGCCAAAACGCGTTCCTCCCAGACGGGCAGGGATCTGGATTCCCAATGGACCATTCATACTTATATCCCGCAGAAGAAGGGGCATTGCAGCTACAACCGCAAGCCATCCGCCGAATTGGTGCCGGACCCCGCGGACGGTTCCAAAAAGGTTCTTCAAATCAAGCGTTTGAATGATCCGGAACTGGTGAATGAAAAGTCCAATGTGGATTATCAGAACGGGGGCGCTACCTGGAATTTCCCGAACGGAACCACGGGACTGGTCAAGTTCCGCTTCCGTGTGGCGGACGGGGAGCAGGCGCAGGATTCCGGCCTTCAGGTGTCCCTGACGGACCGTTTGTTCAACGCCTGCGACACCACGACGAAGGATTATGCCCTGTTTACGTTCCCTATCAAGCTGAAACCCGCCCCCCATCTGTTGCTGGGCATGAAAAAGGTGCCCGTCACGCCGGGAGCATGGCATGAGGTTTCCATCCTGTTTCAGGGAAGCCAGGCCACCGTCTCTATGGACGGCGCCAAGGCGGGAACGCTGAAGATGGCCAACCAGTCTCCCAACGGAGCCAGCTACATCCATTTCATCAGTACGGGTTCCAAGCCTGATTCCGGGGTGCTCCTGGATACGGTAAGCACCCGTGTGAAGTGATCCGCCGGGAAGCCGTTGAGGGGATTCCTCCGGGGCTGGCCGTTCCACAGAATTTGGAGACTGTCAAAGATGCGGGAGAATGGCTTTTCCGCGGCGCTTTGGAAATGATCCGGCTGCGTCCAGAAATTTTCCGTAGAACGGCGAAGGCAGGGGAAGAGCCCTTTCCAAGTTGAATGGAAAGGTTTTCAATGGAGGACCTGGCGGATAGAAGGGGAAGCGCTCAGCTCCGGCAGGCTTTTCAGCACCGTGTGGATGTGTTCGTTTTCCTGACTGCCTATTTGCTGGAGGGCGGTGCGGCCATATCTGTCGCGCAGGGACGCCTTGGCGTTCCGGTCCAGCAGGAGCCTTGCTATTCCCAGTTTCACGATGTCCAGGCTTCCGTCGCCCAGCAGCATGTCGCGGCAACAAAGCATCAGGGGAGTTTCCCCGACGGAGTTCTGGTGGTTGACGTCTGCTCCTTCGTTAATCAGCAGATTGACCAGATCCCGCATTTGGGGGAGCAGTTTTTCATCAATGACACTCAGCTGGCGGCACAGGTTCAGGAGGGCTGTGTCTCCTGCGGAATCTGGCGGCGCCGTGCCCGCGGGCATGGCGGCATTGACGTCCGCTCCGTATTGAATCAGTATTTGGGTTATCCGGAGAGCGGTGTCCGGAGTATGCAGGTTCAGGCAGAGAAGGGGAGGGCTCATTTCTCCGCGGAAATTGGGATCGTACCCCGCTTCACAGAGCTTGCGGACAACATTTGGGTAACCGGCCGCGACCGCCCAGGAAAGCAGGCTGGTTTTTTTCCCCCTGAGTTCCGGGCAAATGGAAATATCCGCTCCATGCTTGAGCAGGAGAAGCGCCGTTTCCTCATAAGGGGCTCCCCCGATGCCTGCTACGCAGGACATGACGAGGGGCGGCCATCCTGCGGGGCCGATTTTGTCCACGCTGGCTCCGTTCCGGATCAGCAGGGAAAGGCACGTCAGCCTGTTGCTTACGGGAAGGGGAGAGTCGTCACCCAGGCCCGGATAGCAGGCGTATGTCATGGGTGTGTCTCCCAGTTCCGAACCGTTCAGGAGCTGTGCCTTCTGCGGAGACATGATGATCTGGAGGTTCGGGTCTGCGTTCATCTGAAGCAGGCGGTTCAGAAGCTGGACATGCCCCAGACCGGCAGCCAGGTGCAGCAGGGATTCTTGATGGGAAGAGCGGCAGCGGCCATCTCCGCTTTCCGCGGTTTTCCGTATCATCTGGAGCCGTTCACGGATTTCATCCTTCATGTACTGGCTCATGGAAAATTCGGAAAACAGGTGCCAGTCAATATGACGGGAATTGGGGGACAGGGACCGGAGCAGGAAACGTTCCGGACCGTGGCGCTCCATATAGTCCGCCACCATCAGGATTTGTTCTTTTTCCGTTTCCGACCACAGGGGACTGAATTTCCATTCGCGGGGGGATGGTTCATCCCGCAGGAACCAAAAAATGGATGATCCGGCGACGAGGGCCGCAAAAACACTCAGAGCACCAAGAAACCAGAGAGCCTTTTTTCCAAATGTCATGTGTATCATAAGCAGGGAACTGCAAGGCATGATGATGCAGCAATCTGGAACCGGGAGCAATGAAAAAATAGAACGGTTTTCATCTGCCTCCGGGCAGAGAGAAAAAATCCCGAAGAATGGGTTGCGGATTAGAAATCCGAAAAGAATGAGAAACCTTGCAGGAAAAGGACGAATGCAAGGAAATACAAGCTTTCCCGGATGCAGATGGAAAGATTGTGTCATGCTGTTTTTTGCTTTCATTCCGCCGCATTCATCAGGTCCATTGTTTACATTTATTTCAAGTTCAAATATTTTCGATTATTTCGGATTTCTAATCCGGCATGCCGTCTTATCCATTGAGCATGTGGATAAAAAATTAAAAAATCGGTTTTTCAACGTTTCTGGCAAGAGAGAATATCCAGGGTTCCCGCATCCGGCTTTGCAGCGGATTTTTCAATGTGAAAGGCGCATTAAGGGAGAGCATGCGGTTGGCGAATGGTTTTTAGAGCAGACCTTTGAGGTTTTTCCGGTTTTCTGCCTCTGGACTGGCGCAGCACACGCTTGCCTTGAAGGAAGAGGCGCCTGATGATGGTTGCAGCTATGGATTCCGTCAGACTCATTGCATCCGACATGGATGGTACTCTGCTCAACGGACGGGGAGAACTGGACCCTGACTTTTTCATTGTCTTTGAACAACTGCAAAGGCACGGAATCCGTTTTGCGGCTGCCAGCGGACGGCAATATGACGGGTTGAGGAAAACTTTTTCTCCTGTGGCGGACAGGATGCTGTTCATCGCGGAAAACGGGGCTTATGTGGCTGACGGCCGGAATGAATGGCTGGTGGAGGACATGGACAGGAAAACCGCAGCGCGGCTGATTGTGCAGATACGGGATGTTGAAGGGGCCTGCATCGTGCTGGCGGGCCGGGATTCCGCCTATATAGAGGATTCTCTTCCCGAGTTTGTCCGGGAAGCCCGCAGGTACTACACGCGCTGCGAACAGGTGGATGACCTGCTTTCCGTCAAAGGCGACAGGCTGTTGAAGATAGCCATTTACGATTTCAAGGGAGCCGTAAATAACAGCTATCCATATTTGAAGCATTTGGCGGACCGTTTCCAGGTGGCCGTTTCCGGTGAACGGTGGATGGATATCAGCCGGAAGGGAGCCAACAAGGGAAATGCCCTGGAGCTGATTCAGCGGAGATTGGGGATTTCTGCGGAGGAGACCATGGTCTTCGGCGATCAGATGAATGACGCCGAGATGATGCGGCAGGCCGGATTCAGCTATGCGGTAGCCAATGCCGTTCCGGAAATCCGGAAAATAGCTGCGTTTACGGCTCCGTCCAATGAGGACAATGGAGTGATTCAGGTGCTCAGGAAGGTGCTGGCTGGCCGGAATTAGGAGAGTGGGGCCGTTTTTGTAGAAATGGCCACGGTTTATTCTTGCCGTAGAGGCAGCCAGTCGGTGTACTGCCTGCAGGAGTCATGTTGGCGTTTATGTACGATTTCTTTTCCATGCTCGCCGGCCTGGTTGTGGCCTGTGCAGCCGGGTTAGCCTTGGCCGGAGGCGTTGTGCTGCTGAAATTGCTGGGGCTTCTTGTTTTCGTGCTGATGGGAGGATGGTATTTATGCTCCTGGTTATGGAGCTGGGCGGCCGGTTGGCTGGGAGCGTGAATTCGCCGTATGCCGGAACCGTGACCGGATGAAGCAGGGAAGTAGAGGGAGAGGTTCCGTAAATGGCGCTCTTTCCTCCTTTTCAGGGAAATGGGCGTCCATGTCAGCATGGGAACCGCGGGCCCTTTTTAGTTTTGCTTTTCCGGGATGGGTGTGGTACACCCGTGCCAGACGTCATGAATCAGGAATTCTTTTCAGTGCTTGTGCAGGTGGTGGCAGCCTTGGGGCTGGCCGGCATTATTTTGTTGCTCAGTATCTTGATGGGCAAGCGTTCTTCCGTTCGCAAGCCTGCGGACATTCCTTACGAATGCGGCATGATTCCCGTGGGTGAAGGGGCTCCCATGTTTTCCGTTAAGTTCTACATGGTGGCCATGCTTTTCGTGATTTTTGACCTGGAAGTGGTTTTCCTCTATCCCTGGGCCGTCAACTTCCGGGATTACGTGATGCTGAATCCGGAATCGTTCACGGCCATGTGTATTTTCATCGGCATTCTGCTGGTAGCCTACCTCTATGCCTTGGGCAAGGGCGCCCTGAACTGGCACCGCGATCCGCGCTGAAAAAATTACCGTTTTGTTTGAAGAAACGCCGTCCTGTCTGTGAGGACGGCGTTTTTTGTTTGCAGAGAGGAGTTTTTACGATAAAGGGTGAGAATCATGAAGGGCCTCCTGGAAATGGCAGATCCTTGCTCCTTTGTCGGTTCTGGATGGTCAAATCTTCTTGTATAAGATATGATTTCTCTTGCCAGGGGCGGCAAATGAAGATAGCTTTTTGCGCGATCCGGAAAATCCAGAATGAATCTCTCTCTTCCCAGAACGCCTCAGGGCGTTTACCGGTTGTCGGTCAGCACCTTCTATTTTCTCCAGGGCCTGGTGTTCGCCAGCTGGGCATGCCGCATTCCCGACATCAAGAGCGCCCTGGGGATGAACGATGCCGATCTGGGGTCCGTTCTCTTTGCAGTGCCCGTCGGGCAAATGTCAGCCATGGCCTTGTCCGGCTACCTGGTAGGACGTTTTGGCAGCCGGAGGATACTTATGGCGTCTTCCGTTTTTTACCCGGCCGTACTTGTGTGCTTGGGGCTGGTTTCCTCCTTCTGGGAACTGGCCGGAGGGCTGTTTTTGTTTGGTGTGGCCGCCAATCTGACGAACATTTCCGTTAATACGCAGGGGGTGGGCGTGGAGCGGCTGTACCAGTGCAGCATCATGGCCCGCTTTCACGGCCTGTGGAGTCTGGCAGGTTTCTTTGGTGCGCTGCTGGGGGCTTTCATGGTGGACTGGAACGTGTCCACGAAAACGCACTTCCTCGCCATTTTCCTGATTTGCATGGCCATTCTGGCCGTGTTTTCCCGTTTCCTCCTGCCGCGGGACGCCCGGCGTTCCAGTTCCCAGAGCGGGGGCATGTTCCGGAGCATGGACGCCTATGTGCTGCTCATCGGGTTGATTGCGTTCGGAAGCATGGTCAGCGAGGGGACCATGTTTGACTGGAGCGGCGTGTATTTTGAAAGCGTGGTTCAGCCCGGCCCGGGCCTGGTGCAGACGGGGTATGTGGCGTTTATGAGCACGATGGCGCTGGGGCGCTTTACGGCGGACCGCATGGTGATGCGCTTCGGAGCCGTGCGCGTGCTGCGTGCCAGCGGCATCCTGATTGCCGCCGGGCTTCTGGTTGCCGTTCTGTTCCCGGTGCTGTGGTCCGCCACGCTGGGCTTCCTTCTGGTGGGGCTGGGCACCTCTTCCATTGTCCCCCTCTGCTACAGCATGGCCGGAAAGTCCAAAAAGATGATTCCCAGCGTGGCTCTGGCCTCCGTTTCCACGATCGGCTTTCTGGGCTTTCTGCTGGGACCTCCGGTCATCGGGCATATTGCCCATGCGTCTTCTCTCAGATGGTCGTTCTCCCTCATTGCCCTGGTCGGTCTGGGAACGGCGTTGATCGCCCCGTTCCTGAAGAAGTTCAGATGACGGAGGGAATGCCCGCTTTTCCGGGGGTACGGCATGCCGGAAGATTTCGTTCATCCCCGTTTTTCCGGAGGTTTGCCGGGGGAGGTTCTTTCCCCGCAAGGAGAGGTGGCCGTTGCCTGTGAAATGTTTTTTTGCCGCTGCAGCCGTATGATCTGATTGAGGGGGAATTGCCCTCGTTGTTTGGGGAAGGCGGAAAATTTTGGGGCGGCGTGTCCTTGAGTCCTTATTCAGATGGCGGAGCCGGGACAATTCCTCCGGCTCCGAATTTCAGATTCAGCGGTACCCGTACCGTGCGGGGATTGATGTAAATGATCAGCTCCGCCGTAATTTTCCGGTCCGCAGGTTCCCAATAAGGCTGGTAAGTGCGTGTTACTCCCTGGGGGGATGGTCATGAACGACCGGTTCCGCCGGGGAATAGTGGCGGTTGTCGGCGTCAATGAGAGTCAGGGAACCAAAACTGGCGGAAGGCAGGGTGCTGCGGACGTGCAGGAGCAGGGAGCCGTGGGAGGATTCCGATTGCATGTCGGCGACGGTAAGCGTCGCCTTTGCATTCTCCGGCAGTTTGACTCCGGGAATATCCTGAAGGGGAAGAGTAACGGTGCTTCCCCTGACGGTAGGAAGCGGGAAGGATATGCGGCAGGCGCTGCTGGCCATGATCATGTTTGCCGTTCCGGAGAGAGTCCAGCAGGAAGAAGTTTCCGGCAGCAGATCCGGGATGTTCAGGTTCAGGATGGGGACAGGGTCTTCTTTTTTCCAGGGAGAGGAGTGCATATGGCTGGAAGCGGCGACGGAAACCGGGGGTAACGTTTCATTTCCCTTCAGGGTCAGTGGATTTTCAGGCGATATACTGATTGCCACCGGTCCGTTTTCCGGCGTCTCGGGCCGGAAATCGATTCTGGTCGAAGGCCCGTCGTTGATCAGGGTAGGTCCGTTGGACCCGCGGTTTTGGCATTGATGGAAGTAATGCAGCTCAAAATGTACTTTTTCCTCCGGCAGATGTGGTTCATGGACGAAAGGAGCAGGGGGCGGGTCAGGCAATACGGTGAGCCCCTGGTGAGAATGGCGGACAGCGGGGCCTTTGCGCGCAAGGTCCATTTCCATATCCACCGGAACCACGATGCGCTGCGTTTCTTCCGGCTTGACGTAGGAAAGTTTTACCTGGAGAAGGTTCCAGTCCTGTTTGGAGTAATATTGCCGTTTAAAGACATATTCCTGATGTTCTTGATTGTTGAAATCAAAGGAGAACCGGGCCGGTTGCGCCTCTGCCGGCTTCCCTTTCTTGTCCATAAGGAGGAATTGTGCAAATTGGAACCGTGACGGATTGTACTTCAAAGTCATGGACGAACAGTCCGAAGACGGGGTGGAGGAAGTAAACGTAGCGGTGTCCGGCGTACCGGAGAAGGCCAGGTCACCTTCACCTTGTTCCGAGGATGGGAGGGGAATATCCTGCGTCCATCCTTTTCCTTCCCGCAGAAGGTTGAAAGAGGGCAGCGTATGGATTTGTTTGGCAATGTAGAAGACGAGATGTCCCTTGATTCTGAATTTTGTTGTTGAGGGAGGCAGGTGGAATGGGGAGGAGGTGAGCCGTACGGACCAGTTTTTGATTCCTTTTTCGGGATTAAAGGGAGGAAAAGGCATTTGCGTCAATTTGGCGGCAAGCGGTTCATGCTGGTCAGTTTTCATTTCCGTATCAAGCGGAACGCTCCATGTCCCTTCCGGATCCGACAGAGTCAGTTGGTGGGGACCTTCCTGTTCCGTGAATGTTCCGCTGCCTTTCAGGAAGGGATGTAGAAACAGGGTGATATCGCGTTTTCCCTGTTTTGCATGATTTTCCGAGATGTAAAAGTAGTCTGGACGGACCTTTATCTCAGGCTGCTCCGACGGTTTGTCTTTTGTTTGTTGTGCCGGACATGGAAGTGCACAGAGGAGAGAGAGGGCAGGGAGGATTGCTTTCATGGGCAGATGGGGGCTTATCTGCCATCATCCCTCCGGCTAAAGGAATGATCAAGCTGAAAGAAGATGAGCCGGAAAGGAAAAATGGTGCGCCTGGCAGGACTCGAACCTGTACGCCTTTCGGCACCAGATCCTAAGTCTGGCGCGTCTACCAATTTCGCCACAGGCGCGACGAATGCGTGGGCGTACTCTGCCATGTCCCGTTCCGGCGTTCAAGGCTAAACAGGCGGCTTTTTCTTTGACATTGATTGGAAGCTTCTTATAGTGAAAGCCGATGAAAAAGTTAATTACCCTGTTGACCGTCTGCTCCCTGTCTGTCCTGTCCCAGGCATGGGCGGACGTGAAACTGCCAAAAGGTTCCTTTACCACGGATCGGCTGGAGGAAGCGCTGAAGACTGCCCGCGAGCAGAAGAAGCCTGTGGCGTACCTTTACACGAATACGGCCACCACCTGTCCCCTGGCTTCAGGCGCGTCCGAGGGGTTTCTTGAGGCCGTGGGGCGCCGCTGCGTGCTGGTTTACCTGTCGGTGAAGGACGGAAAAAAGTCCGGCATAAGCGATGCCGTGAAGACTGCCCTGAAGCAAGGGAAGTATTATCCCAAGCTGGTGCTGACCGACACGGACGGAGGCCGGGCGCAGTGCTTCACTTATGAGGCATACAAGGCCGATTCCAAGAAAACAAGCCGCGAGATTAAAAAACAGATTATAGCCCTGTCCAAAAAGGAGGGATAAAGACGGAGGCTGTTTTTCCGGCTCAGGAAGGTCAATTGAGGATTCCCGCCGGGAACGGAAAGAGCTTCACCAGGAGGAAGTCCAGCATTCCCAGGCAGAGCGCCGCGCAGATCGCCTGCTTGGGCGCCAGGCGCGGCGTCATTTTCAGCCAGGCGATGATGCCGCCATGAACGGCCGCGGAGATGCCTACGGCCCACCAGAAGAAGGAGACGCCCATCATGGCGAAGAGGGCGGCCAGAGGATAGGAGAACGCCAGGAAGATTTTCATGATGGCCTCCCATTCGTGGCCGCGCACCATGTTCAGTTGTTCGGAGAGGAGGGAGAGGTACAGGCAGGAGGGGACCACGACGCACAGGATGAGGGACAGGAGTCCTTTTTTCGCGTACCGTTCTTCCTGCGTGGGGATGTACATGCCGCATATACTGGGTCAGCCGGGGGGAATTGTCAAACATTGTCCTAGCCCGGAGCAGGGGGTGCATTATACTGGAGGCATCACGTATGTCGTCTTTTGAATTGAATTCCTCCTTCAAGCCGTCCGGGGACCAGGAGCAGGCTATTGGCAAGCTTCTCAAGTCTCTGGAGGCCGGCAACAAGCATCAGGCCCTGCTGGGCGTGACGGGGAGCGGCAAGACGTTTACGATGGCGAATCTGATCGCCCGGATGAACAGGCCCACGCTGGTGATTTCCCACAATAAGACGCTCGCGGCCCAGCTTCATTCTGAGCTGAAGAGTTTTTTTCCGAATAACGCAGTGGATTATTACGTCTCCTACTTCGATTATTACCAGCCGGAGGCGTATATCGCCAGCACGGATACTTATATTGAGAAGGATTCCGCCATTAACGACGAGCTGGACCGCCTGAGTCTGAACGCGATGAATTCCCTGATGACCCGCAGGGACGTGATCGTGGTGGCGTCCGTCTCCTGCATTTACGGCTTGTCCACTCCGGAGGATTACCGAAACCTGACCCTGCGCATCCGGGAGGGGGATATCATGGACCGGGACGTGTTCCTGCGCCAGTTGGTGGAACGCCTGTTCGAACGGCAGGATTTCGATTTCCTCCGCGGCACGTTCCGCGTGCGCGGCGAGGTGGTGGAGGTTTTTCCCGCCTATTCCGAGGGGGAGGCTATCCGCGTGGAGTTTTTCGGCGACGAGGTGGAACGGGTTTCCCTGATAGATTCCGTGTCCGGCCGTGTGCGTGAACGGCTGGGGAGCTATACGTTTTTCCCGGCCAAGCAGTATGTGGCCGCTCCGGAGAAGAGGGCCGCGGCGTTGAAGGCCATCCGCCAGGAGCTGGCCGACCGCGTTGCCTGGTTTGAGAAGGAGGGGCGCCTGCTGGAGGCGCAGCGGCTGAAGCTGCGCACGGATTACGATTTGGAATTGATCGAGGAGCTGGGGTTCTGCAAGGGGATTGAGAATTATTCCCGCCATTTGTCCGGACGCCTGCCGGGCAGCGCTCCTTCCACGCTGCTTGATTTCTTTCCCAAGGATTCCCTGACCCTGATTGACGAGAGCCACGCGGCCGTGCCCCAGATAGGCGGCATGTACGAGGGAGACCGCAGCCGCAAGAATATTCTGGTGGATCACGGTTTCCGCCTGCCCAGCGCCCTGGACAACAGGCCGTTGAAGTTCCATGAGTTCATGGAGAGGCAGAACCAGATCGTGTATGCTTCCGCCACGCCAGGACCGTTTGAGTTGATCAACTGCCGTGCGGATAACAAGACTTACATTCCCGTCAAGCGCGCCGCCCGCTCCGGGGAGAAGGCTCCGGAAGGCTTCAAGGGGATTTTGTTTTCCTCCCCCAAGGAGATACGCGTCAGTCCCAGCCCTTCCTCCCAGCCCGTGGAGCAGTTTGATCCCACCAAGCGCTCCACGCCGCTTATTGTGGAGCAGATTATCCGTCCCACGGGGCTGGTGGAACCGAAGATTACCATACGCCCGCTGAAAGGGCAGATCGACGAGACGATCGCTCTGTGCAACGAACGCGTTTCCAAGCATGAGCGCGTTCTGGTGACGACGCTGACCAAGAAGACGGCGGAGGATTTGACGGATTACCTGAGGGGCGTGGGCCTGAAGGTTTCCTATATTCATGCGGATGTGGACGCCATTGAGCGTGTGGAAATCCTGCGCGCCCTGCGTGCCCAGAAGATAGACGTGCTGGTGGGCATCAACCTGCTCCGGGAAGGCCTGGACCTGCCGGAAGTGTCCCTCGTGTGCATTCTGGATGCGGACAAGGAAGGGTTCCTGCGCAATGAAACGTCCCTGGTGCAGACGGCGGGCCGCGCGGCGCGCCATGTGCATGGGGAATGCGTGCTGTTTGCGGACGTGATGACGGATTCCATCAAGCGCCTGATTGAACTGACCGATTACCGCCGGGGAATTCAGGAAGAGTACAATCGCGAACACGGTATTGTTCCCCAGACCGTGAGCCGGCCGGAACAGGGCCAGTTGAAGCTGTACTCGGAAGAGGATGAAGAGTCTTTCCGCGTGGCGGAAAACGAGGCTCCATATGGTCTGGAAGACCGTATTGCCAAGCTGGAAGCGGAGATGAAAGAGGCCGCCTCTCATCTGGAGTTCGAACGCGCGGCCCTGATCCGGGATGAAATACGGCAGTTGAGGGAAGGCGGCAAAAGGTAATGGCAGGGGGAGTCGGCTTGTCTGGGCTGCGGATGTTCCTGATGATTTTTTGCCATGCAGCTGTAGACTGGTTTAGAGGGTGCCCCTTTTCTGTTCCAGATGTTCCGGGGGCAGTGGTTTGAATGATGACCAGAGGGATTGTAATCATTCACTGCATGGTTGAGGTAAAAGTTTCCGCAAGTATTCTGAAAGATATCTGCGCAGGTCCGGGATCAATGAAGTAACGGTTTTCCGGAAAGCAAGTAAAGGAAAGACCGGATTGTAAATCCGGGTGGTTTCTTGAAGAGTGACCTGATTCCTTTCCGGTTTAATCCAGAACACCCTACTCCGGTGAATCAACAAATCCGCCCCGTTTCTACAAGGACGCAAGCCCCTGGGAGTAAGAGCCTCCCGGCCCTTGTAAAACCTTGGACGGTAAAAAGAGAAAAAATTCCCCTCAGCTCTGCTTTGGAAATGATTTAACTACGAAAGGCAGGAGCCTTCCGTTCCCAGGGGCGAGGCTTCCAATCCGTGAAAGGTTATTTGACGGAAGGGAGTTTTTTAAATTTTAGATTGACTCCGGATTTACAATCCGATAGTTTCTTTTTCAGGATAAATTATGTTATGCTTAATTTATTTGTATTTATCTTGAATTATGTTTGTAGTGTTTTTATTTTTTGTTATTTTGGCTTCCTTGTTTGTGTTGTGGCTCTGGCGTGTGGATAGCCGGATGCTTTCATGGAAGAAAGTTGTGCTATCTTCTGGAATTTGCAGTATTGTGCTTTTCCCTTTGGGGCTGGTTTTTTGTACGGACGGCGTATGTTTCAGGGAATGGGGAAGTGCCATGCCTGCCGTTGTGCAGTATGTTGTTTTTCTGGCGGCCTTGTGCCTGTCTATGCAGGCATTGAATTGCATCGTGTGGTACGGAGCAGGGAATGCGACAGTATGGAAGGCGTGGCAGAAATGGGTTCTTATGGCTGCAACCACTCTTATGATGGTTGCGGCATGGTGGCTTTGGGGCACTCAATGTTCCTTTGATTTTCTCCAACGCCAATATCCGCAGATTATCAGCGGAAAGTATGATTTGATGCACACTTTGTCCCATACTTTGATGTGCAAGGGAGTTTTAAGCATCTGGAATAATTTCCACGCTATCATTCTGGTTCATATGGTGTTGTTGCTACTTGTTTATTTCATGATTTTTTCATGGGGAGCGCGTGAAAGAATACGAGTCGTTATCGTTTTCGGGGCAGTTTTATTATGCATAACCCAGTTTACGATAGTGACCAGGATCATCAAGGATGTTCCGTATGCCATTTCCATGATGGCCCTGACGGTCGGATTATGCGTTTACATGCTTGAGAAACGCATTTCCAGTTTGTGGCTGATTGGTCTGGGACTGATGGGAACAGGGAGTCTGCGTTATGACGGTTATGTTCCGTTTTTCCTGACTGTTGTGGCGTTGATTGCGTATATGTTTTTCCGGAGAAAAGAAGTTCGGCGCTTATGGATTCCTGTTGCAGCCGGGATTGTTTGCTGGTTGTTTAATTTTGCTCTGCTTCCTGTACTAATGCATGCGGAGCCGGGAGCCTCCGGCACAAAGTATGCAAAGATGGCGCAGGTGGTTTGTGATATTGTTGCAGAGGGAGGGGAAGTAAGCGAGGATGACATGGCCCTGATTGAACGGGAAATCATGCCCAGGGAAGTGATCATGAGGCAATATCATCTTTATCAGGATTCCATGCATCCCGTAGTATCAACGGGGCATGGAGAAAAATACATTCATACGGGATCGTTCTCTTCTTGGGAAACCGGCATGAAGTATGGTTTTGCCTGGACTTTGGGGGATAAGGGTGAAGTTGTTCGAAAGCTGTTTCTATCGTTGTCGGCGGATAATCCCCTGCTTGCGGCAAAGATTCTTTTTCTTAACAGCCAGATGGTTTGGAATCTGCCTGCCAGGGGAATCAGGGATATGCCCCAGCTTTTTATTTTTTACGGAGGAGTTCTTGGTTTTCTTGTATACGGGATGTTCAGGAAATGGTCTTGTCTGATTCCGTTTGTGCCGTTTTTAGGAGTAGTGCTTGTTATAGGCGCAGCAGCTACCACTTATGAAGTCAGGTATTTGCTGCCTGTAGAGCTTCTTTTCCCTATTCTGCTGCTTTATTCCATTGGCTGCGCCAAAAGAAGGAGTATTCCGGATGCTACCGCAAGGAGCGCTTCCGGGAAGGCTGCCGTGTGATGCGGTATTGCCGGAAGGAGTTTTTGTGCATGGAATAGTGAAAGAAAATGATTCCAAGGATATTTTCCACTTGCCAAGGACGGATTGGCGCCTATACTCCTTCCACCATGACCCGCAAAGGTGGTATCAACAAAACCCGCAAGGCAGTCGCCAAGCGTTTCAAGGTTACCGGCACGGGCAAGGTACTGCGCCGCAAACAGGATAAGCGCCACGTTCTCCAGAAGAAGTCCAGCAAGCGCAAGCGTCAGCTTGGCAAGGTGGCTCTGGTGGATGAAACGCAAGTCTGGGCAGTCAAGCAGAACCTGCCTTTCGCCTGAACCGCGAAAACGCTCGACCCACGCCGAGCTTCCGCTACCGTGCGTGACCGCGGTCTGACCTATTCCCGCTTTATGGAAGGCCTGAAAGCCGCCGACATCGACCTGGACCGCAAGGTTCTTGCCGATTTGGCCGTCTCCGACGAAAAGGCTTTCGACGCCATCTTCGCGCAAGCCAAGAAGGCTATTGAAGCCAAGGACGGCGCCGCTCTACGCGCCTAAAACGCAACAGAGTCCATCTGTTCAGTAAACATTAACAAACAGCCCCGGAAATTAACCTTCCGGGGCTGTTTACGTTTTTATGTCCAGAGGCGGGAAAAAGCCGTGGAAATTCCGGCGGGAAGGCTTCGTTATTTGGGTTCGGCAGCCGTCTGCTTTTCCTTCTCCGCGCTGGCCAGTTCTTCCACCTTCCGTACCAGTCCATCCATGCTGCCGGAAGCGATTTTGTTCCCGTTGGCGTCCACCAGCACCAAGGAGGGGATGGGACCGGGATAGTTTTTGCGGATCAGGGGGCTTTCCTTGGAGAGGTTGTCTAGGTAGCCGAACAGGAAGACCGGCCACGGCATCTTGTTGGAAACGGCCCATTTCTGGGCTCCTTCCAACGCGCGGTCCATGCTGCACAGGACTACTTCCAAATCCTTGCGGGATGCGATTTTATCCCGGTACACCTCTAGGTTGCGCGGGAGGGAGGCCCTGCACGGCCCGCACCAGCTGGCGGAATAGTACAGGATAAAATACCTAGCGTTCCATTTGCCGTCCATTTTAATGAACCTGCCGTCTTTTTCCCGGTAGGTCAGCCCTTTCAGCTGTTTGCCCAGAATGCCTTTCGGGATGACCATTTTAGCCAGCTCCGCGTCCGTCTTACCGATCAGCTCCTTGTGGAAGTCAATCCATTCCAGGTCCTCCTTGGAAAGCTTTTTCTGGGGAAAGGGGATTTTCTTTTTTGTAAAGATATTCTGCATGATCGCGTTGACGCTGTTCAGCCCGACCAGCCTGGCTTGGAAGGTGGCGCCCGTCTCCTTGTTTGTCCAGGTCCGGGTCATGGAAGGGATATCCGGCTCTTCCTGATGCGCCGCGTGAAGAAAGGGGGGAAAGGCTAGGAATATGGCCGTCAGAACACTTGGCATGGAAAATTTAGAGACAATCATATTCTATCGTTATGGTGTTTTCTGCCGTTTGTCCAGAATTAAACCCGCCCTTTGTCATTAGGACATCCTTGAAGCTTGTTCGCCGGGAAGTGTCATGATATACTCACAAACAAAGCACTACCATGGATAACGTACTTTCCGTTCTTACCACCATCGGCATTATTTTTGGCGTGGTGATGTTGTTTAACTTCATGATTTTCGTTCATGAACTGGGGCATTTTTTTGCCGCTCGCTGGCGCGGCCTTTATGTGGACAGGTTCCAGATCTGGTTCGGCCGTCCCATTTGGAAGAAGACCATCAACGGCGTTCAGTGGGGGCTGGGCTGGATTCCGGCGGGGGGCTTCGTGTCCCTGCCGCAGATGGCTCCCATGGAGGCCATTGAAGGTTCCGTGGAACTTCCCAAGGATTTGAAGCCCGTCAAGCCGCTGGACAAGATTATTGTGGCCGCCGCCGGACCCGTCGCTTCCTTCCTGCTGGCCGTGCTTTTTGCCGTAGCCGTCTGGCTGGTGGGCAAGCCGGATTTTGAGATGGGCGTAACCACCGTCGGATTCGTGGCGCCGGACAGTCCCGCCGCCCAGGCCGGCATTCTGCCCGGCGACAAGATCGTGAAGGTGGACGGCCGCCCTGTGACCAAGTGGGCGGGCAACATGGAAGGCGTGCGCGAGCTGATCATGCTGGGAGAAAAGGACAAGGTGACGTTCACGATTCAAAGGCCCGGAACGCCGGGCGAGCTGGATATCGCCTGCGGGTTCAGGATTCCGGAAACGGAGTGGTGGCAGCGTTCCGGCATGCGCCAGGTGGGGCTGATGCAGGCCATTCCCTGCGTGGTGGGGGAAGTTCTGCCCAATTCCCCTGCGGCCCAGGCCGGCTTGAAGGCGGGGGATTCCATCACCGCCGTCAACGGCGTGCATGTCTGGAATCCGTCCGCTCTGGATGTTCCGTTGAAGAAGGGAGAACCCCTGATGCTGGATGTAACGGGCAAGGATGGAGCCGTGCGCCAGGTGACCGTGCAGGGAAGGCTGCCTGAGAATTGGCATAACAGCCAGGACGGCTCCCTGCTGAAGGGCGCCCAGCCCATCCTGGGGGTGGTCTGGGATTTAAGCGCCGTAGGCCGCGATGTGACCGTGCATCCTACGCCGTGGGCCCAGATCAGGCAGAGCCTGAAATGGATGGGGGATACCCTGGCGAAAGTTGTTGCGCCCGGCAGCAACGTGGGCGTGGAGCATCTTTCCGGTCCCGTAGGAATCGCCAACCAGTTTTACAGGATGTTTTCCCTGGATGAAGGGTGGAAGCTGGCACTGTGGTTTTCCGTGGTGCTGAACGTGAACCTGGCCATTCTGAATATCCTGCCCCTTCCCGTGGTGGACGGAGGCCACGTGGTGATGAATACGATTGAGCTGATTTTCCGGCGTCCTCTGAATGTGAAGGTGCTGGAGTTCGTCCAGTTCGGGTTCGTCTTCCTGCTGATGGGCTTTTTCCTGTTCGTGACGTTCAAGGATGTGGGAGAGTTTTTCGGCAAGAAGCCTTCCAAACTGCCTGATCCGGTGTTCAGGGCCGTAACGGATTAATTTCCCTCTGGCCGGGGGGCTGCGGTTCCCGGCTTTCTGGTATGAAGGGTTCCTTTGCTGTGCGTGTCCTGTTCCGGTGCGTGGTGCTGGCGTTCCTGGTTTATGCCATGCTTCTGACCTGGTGGACTCCGTTTACCGGGGACAGTTTCATGCATTCCGTCTTTGGGGCGCAGCACCGCCTTTCCTTCTGGCCGGTGCTGGAACGCTGCTGGTGGTCCTACATGAACTGGAATCCCAGGCTGGGGGAGTTTTTGGCTATTTTTACCGCGACGGCCGGGAAGTGGCTGTTTTGCCTGGTTAATCCATTTGTGGTTCTCTCCCTGGCGCTGATGATGTTTTATTTGGCGCGGGGGAGGCGGGTACGTCCTGGGGACTGGCGGGACGTGCTGCTGTTTACTGTGGGGGGGCTGCTGCTTCTGACTTCTTCTTCCAGGCCGGGCATCACGATGTTCTGGCTGTCCGGAGGGACGAATTACGCGTGGGCGGCCGCCGTATGGTTGGGATTTCTGTGCCTGTACCGCGGCTTGTGGGCGGGAAGTTCCCGGATTCAGGACAGGCCTTTTTCCTGGTTCTGGATTGGCGCGGCAGGGTTTGCCGCCGGAATGACCAATGAGAACCAGGTCCCGGCTTCCCTGGGCATGCTGTTTTTGTTCTGGCTGCATGCCCGTTGGAAGGGGCGCAGCCTGCCCCGGTGGTTTTTTGCGGGATGGGCCGCCCATGCCATAGGGGGAGCCTGCCTTCTGCTGGCGCCCGGCAATACGGCCCGCCTGCATTCGGAGACTGCAGGCGGGGCGGCCGTTCTTCAGTCCTGGGGAGAACGCTTCGGTTCCATTCCTGAATTGTTGAATGCCTTTTACGAGTTCATGCGGTTGCCGAAGGTTCTGCTTGCCGTCGCCGCACTGGCCCTGGCCTTGCTCGCGTGGCGGCAGGGGCGGCGTGTATGGAGTGGGACGGCGGGGCGCCGTGTTTCCGCCAGCCTGCTGTTCATTCTGGTGGCCCATGCCATGGCCGTCAGCTTTTTCGTGCGCGTTGTTCCGGCATGGCATGCCATGTTTTCCGCCACTGTCCTGATGATGACGGGCGTGCTCGGATTGTACGGCGTGTGGATGGACCGGGCGCCCAGGCCCTGGGTTCCCGCCTGCATCCTGGCGGCGGCCGGAGGGCTGGCCCTGTGGGTATGTGCCGGGTATCTGGACGCCTTTCCGCGCATCCACCGCCAGTGCGAGGAGAGGAAAGCCCTCATTCGTCATGAGTTGGCGGAGGGGAAAAGAAGCATTGTGGTTCCTCCGTACGAACCGGTTCCGCTGGCTCCTTACGTTTCCGTCATGTGGCGGATGTGCAGCGCAGATCCGGATGAGTTTATCAACAGCTCGGTAGCGCGTTACCTGGGGATTGAAAGCATCCGTGTGGATATATGCGGCGACCGGGAACCCTCGTCCCGGTGTTGTTTTGAAAGTTCCGGGGAGCAGGATTGAGACCCGGAGAAATGGCTGCATGACGTGTCCGGCGCATGGAGTTTTGTGTGAAACGTGGCGGATGCGTTGACACGGGGGCCACGATTTTGCCGGATGATGGGAAGTTCATGCGGCATCGCCATTTGACTGTAATACAATTGCCGTACGCGCATGGGACTCCCCTCCGGATGGAGCCCGGCATTGAAAGGATTCATCAACTATCCTTTTTAGCAGCATGAGCAAATTGATACGTTTCTGCTGGCAGGTACCCGCCGCATTGATAAGAACCGCCTGTTTCGGAAGGGAATGGAGAGACCGTGAAGATGATGGCCGGGAAGGGCAGCCCCTCTTTCTGTCGGCGGCTGTTTTTTCGTCCAGAGTACCTATGCCGAAATAACTGTTTTCAAGTGCGTTGAAACAATCACACGCCTGATGTGGCTGGTGGGGATGCCGGTTATTTTGGAAACGATGCGGGCGTAGGCTTGTAGCTGAACCCCGTGGCGTTCCCGGAGCTGTTCCGCCGTGTCCGCATGGTCCGTCTTGAAGTCCACGATGCAGGCGGAATCGCCGTCAATGACCAGCCTGTCAATAACGCCGGAAATCCAGATATTCCCGTCAATGGCTTCAATGCGCTGCTCCTTCATGACAATAGCCGTTTCCGCCGGCATGAAGAGTTCCCTGATGGCGGGTACATTCAAGCATGCCGCCACGGTGCGTTCCGCCTCCGTGGCGGGGTGAAGGGCCCAGTGTGGCCTGTCTTCCTGATTCCAACGGGTAATCCGTTCAAAGACGGCATGGACGGTCGACCCGAATGCGGCCGATTCCCGCAGAGCGGCATTCTGCATGCTCCGGAAAAAGTCGTTTTCCATGGCCAGGCCGGAAGGGGACACGCGCTGCCTGAGAAGCGGCTTGTGAACGGGCCATTCGGGAACGTTTTCCAGTCCGGTCCGGATGTCCGTTTCGGGAAGTTCCGCATACCATTCCGGTTCCCCCCGCGAGTAGAGGCATTCCGCCCCCGATTCCGGCAGCGTGTCTTCCGTACCGCATGAAACGGCCAGAGCGGCGTACCGGATGATTTTCCACATGGATTCAGTTTTGAGTTCTCCCTTGCTTTCCCGGCCGGGCAGGATGATATGGCAGGCGCGCCTGGCGCGGGTGAGCGCTACGTAGAGTTTGCAGAATCCGTCGAATTGCTGTGTCGCCTTCCATGATTCGTACAGGGCGTGAAATTGTGGGACGGCGGTGTATACCTGCTTGGAGGGGGCCATGACGATACCCTCAACGAGGCCGTTTCCGTCCCTTTTCACAAAGTGGGTCAAGTGGCGGCTGTCCGCAAAGGGGGCGTCCTTGCCTATCTGGGGCAGGATGACCATGTCGAATCCGAGCCCCTTGGATTTATGGATGGTCATGATGCGGACGATTCCTCCGGAGGGATCCTCCCGGCGCGTCAGGTCTTCCATATGGCGTATCCATTCGTCCAGGGATGCGCCGTGTTCGTCCACCTGTTCCGCCTCGTTCATCCAGACGGAGAGGCGGTCCCGGTGGAAGTCCGTCAGTTCCACCCCTGCCAGGGCCATTCTTTTTTCCAGTTCCGTCATGACGGCGGCGTATCCCTCGCGCTCCAGCACCATATGCCATTCGTTCCAGTCCATGCCCGGCCTGCGCTCCGGATTGATGAGGGGATGGAGGGGGGAGTGGGAAAGCAGCCCGGAGATAAAGGCGTCCCCCGGAGAAAGAAGCCACCGGAAGAAGGACAGCAGGGTTTTTCCCAGTGGGGAGTCCTGGCCCACGGGCACGTCGTCGCACACTTCCGCCGGCCAGCCGTGGGAAGTCAGCCATTCCCGGACGATCAGGGCCTGGTTTCTCGTGCTGACCAGAACGGTGACGTCCAGGCCGCGCCGCAGGGCGTTTGCCTGTTCCAGAATATCGGCCAGGGCCTGGCACACCAGGTCATTGGCGGAAGTTTCCTCCGTCCTGGGTGTCTGCCAGATACGGGCGCATCCCGTACGGGAGGCCAGGGCGGCTGCGCAGACGTGGGACGGGTAGTCCCCCCACTGTTCCAGCGCCGCCTGTCCGCAGTCCGCTGCCGTCCGGGCGTAGTCGCAGATGTCGTTGACCATGTCCAGCACGGGCTGCACGGAGCGGTAGGAGGTGGCCATGCCGCGCTCCTCCAGATGGAGCTGCCCGGCGACGGAGCGGAAAAGTTCCGGGTCCCCCCCCCGCCATTGGTACACGCTTTGCTTGAGGTCCCCCACCACGAAGATGCTGCCTTCCTGCTCCTCCCGGGTGTCTGTCAGGTCGTCCAGGAACGGCTTGATCACGCGCCACTGGGACTGGGAGGTGTCCTGGAATTCGTCCAGCATCCAGTGGTCGTAGCGGCAGTACATGCGGTACTGGAGGTCTCTTTTCAGTTCCGGAGTGACGGCTCCGTTCCCCAGCATGCGCGTGACGTCGTGGAACAGGAATCTGCCCTTGTTCCGGACCAGGGCGGAGTATTTGTCCTCAAAGATGCGCATCAGGCCGTGCGTGGAGCGGGTACGGTGCAGCGCCTGAAGAGTTTCCATCCGCAGCCAGCTTTGAATAAGTTCATCCAGGGGAGGAGACCAGAAGTCCCGGAATTTCTCCCGCGCCTCTTCCATGGTGAGTTTTTTTTCCGTATCGTGGAATTTCAACCGTCCCAGCTTGACGTATGTCGAGAATCCGTTCAGAAAGCGCAGGAACATTTCCTTGTTTTTTGCCCCGTTCCTGCCTTCCGGCGCAGGCATGTCCCGCGCCCGGTCCATCAGGGCGTGCAGCGCGGCGTTGAACCGTTCCAGCGGAACGGGAGGGAGAAGTTCTTCCGGCGTGAAGCCCAGTGTGGCGGGATTACCCCATTTTCCGGCGTCCGGCTCATCCAGGAAGAGTTCATGGTAGGTGTTGAGCCTGCGGGTCATGGAGTCTTCCGCGTCCGCGGCTTCAGCGTCGGAGTCCGCTCCGGAAAGGAAGGCGTCTTCAAAGCTTTGCTCCTGTTCCGGGTTCAGGGAACATTCCCGGTACAGGGTGAGCAGGGCTTCCCGGCGGGCAAGTTTTTCCGCAGTGGTGTCTATCATGCTGAATCCGCTGACTCCCAGTTCAAAGGTGCTGGTCGCGGCAATCTGAGCGAACAGGCTGTCAATGGTGCAGAGGTTGAGGCGGGAGAGCTGCTGGACGAGCAGCCGGAGCATGTGCCGGAAACGTTCCTGGCAAAGGTGTTCCTTCTTCCAGGCCTCCGCGGCCTGCGGCCAGAGCCCCGGTTCTTCCGGAGTGCCCTTGATGACGGTCCAGAGGCGGTCCCTGAGGCGGGCGGCTCCTGCGGAGTCCGTGGCTCCGGCCGCCAGGTCCGTTAGAATGCGGTCCTTGAATTCTCCGGCGGCTTTCCGGGTGAAGGTAACGGCGATGAGCCGCTCCGGATGGCTGCCGCGGTTCAGCGCCAGCAGGGCCAGGAAGCGCAGGGAGAGCTGGTAGGTTTTTCCCGTGCCGGCCGAGGCGGAAATGAGGATGTTGGTCAGGGCGGACATGTCAGAACGGCAGGTGGGGCGTGATGTTCAGTCCCAGCAGATCCTGAAGGGTTTCATGGCTGGAGGAGACAAGGTCCTTGAAGACGTCATAGGAAGGGGTATCCCAGCCCAGTTCTTCCGCCGTGATGAGGCCGCGCCCTTCGCGGATGAGGCGCATGAGTTCCAGAATCCAGGAGCGTGCGCTTTCCAGGGCGCACATGTCGCATCCAGGCTGGGGATCATGCAGCGTGTCCCATGCGGAGATGCCGATGTGCAGTGGATTGGCGGGAAGTGCGTAATAAGCGGCGGAAGGACGGCCGCGGTATTCTTCCATGGCCCAGAGGACATAGAGGGGCAGTTGCAGGTCCTTCCAGCGGAAGTGGACCGCCTTTCCGTTTTTCTGCCGTCTGGTGTAAGGGTGCAGGGCCGGGGAGAGCAGCGGCAGGGCATCCGGGCGCTTCATGGACCCCAGGTGCTTTTTTTCACAGGAGTCCGTCTTGCCGGTCTTGTAGTCAATGACCCGCAGGGAGCCGTCCGCGTGGCGGTCAATGCGGTCAATGCGGAACCTCATGCTGAAGTCCTCCAGCCGCCAGTTTTCCACCGATTGTTCAAAGGCGATGCATGTCCATCCGTTCCGGAGGTCCTCCAAATGCTGTTCCGCGTACACATTCAGCCGCTGTTCCATGGAGCGCTTCTGCAGGAGCAGGGGCATGAGAGGGCGGCTGCCATACTGGCGCGTGAATGTTTCATCCAGTATTTCCCCGATTTCCCTTTGCAGGGCGGCCGTGGTCATTCCGTCTTCCAGGGAGGGGTGAAGCCGGCAGAATTGTTCCAGCACGTCGTGAAGCATGGTTCCCAGTTCATTGGCGGCCATGTCTTCCTTGTCCGGCTGGAATTCGTCCGCATTCAGGTGCAGGGCCTCCCTCACCCAGAAGCGCATGGGGCAGGCCAGGAAGTTTTTCAGCGTGGTGGGGGAAAAGGGTTTTTCCCGTTCTTTCCACGGGTTCCGGTACCCGGGAGCCATGGAGGTGATGTCCGTGGCCGTTTTCCAGCCTTCCGCCGGCTGGATGTGCCAGCCTCCGCGGCGGTAGGGCAGCGGCGGTTCCGGCGCGGAGCATTCACGGAAGAGCAGTTCCACGCGGCGCGGCAGCTCTTCATCAGCACAGCGCATCAGCAGGGAGGAAGGCGTCAGGGGATCGTTCCTGCTGCTCGTCCGGGACAGGATGAAGAAGAGGCTTCCTTCCCGTTCCCGGGAGTGGATCAGGGCCGTGAGCAGGAAGCTGTCCCGCGCCTTTTTCCGGGAAAAGGAGTCCATGCCCAGGGATTCCCGGAGCGGTTCCGGCATGAATTGGTCCGCCATGCCTCCTTCCGGGACAATGCCCTCATTCAGTCCGGTCACGATGAGGTTTTTTTCCGGGCGGAAATGGAGTTCCATCCACCCTAGCGCATCCAGCACCGCGTGTTCCTTTCTGCCGTTCTTGACGCGGGCGGCGTGGAGACACCGCATCAGCAATTGAAGGGCCGTGGCCGGAGCGGAAAAGAGGCCGCTTTTTTTCTGGAGGCGGGCCAGGCCGGAGATGCAGGAATGGAAGACTTCCGCCGCTTCCGTATCCGCCCCATAGGCGTCCGCCAGCGCCGGATGCCACGCGAGCAGGCGTTCTCCCAGCCGTCCCGGCTCTTTCATGCAGTCCCTCCATTCCAGAATTTTGCACACGGACGGGATGGCGCCCGGATAGTCGGTACGGAGGCGCTTGACCAGGTATTCCTCCGTTTCTGGCAGGTATTTTTGTCGCACCCTGTCCAGGGAGGCGCAGCAGTATTGCTGGTCCCGAATGCCCAGAGAGGTGCAGAGCAGGGAAGAGCGCATGAGGTTGAACACGGGCCGCGCTTTTCCGTTTTCCTCCATGGCCAGCAGGAGGTGGCGCAGCAGGTCCATGATGCCTGTTCCGGCAAAGGGCCTGCCTTCCGGGTTGTACAAGCCCCAGCCGTATGATCTGAGCCGTGCATCCAGAGCTACGTTCATGTCCGGGTCGCATACGCCCAGGGCGAGGTCCGTTTTTCCGGATTCCGCCGTTTGCGCGATGATGCGGCACGTTTCCACGGCCAGGCTGCCGGGGCCGGGCGTTACGCGGATTTGTTCCTCGCGGACGGGGATGGCGCGTTCAGCCCAGATTTCCGGTCTGGGGCAGCCCCAATCGTCAAAGGCGTCCCGTTCCTCTTCCGGAGCGTGAACCCATATTTGCACGGGAATGCCCTGTTCTTCCGCATGGCGGAGGGCGTGTTTCAGCGGCCGGGGGATGTCCGGCACGCAGGCGACGATGATTTGACCGCCCGTTTCCAGCAGGGTGGCCGCCAGGCGGGAAGGGGCGGCTGCCTGAAGAAAGGATTCCGTCCGGTTCCGGAGCTGCCATCCGTCCAGATGTTCGCCGCACCGGGAAAAGAGGCGGGACAGGTCCGGCCAGCGTTCGTCCATGCCGGCGCAGGCGTCCGCGGCCTGCCCGCAGGTGACGCCCTGGTTCAGCATGGAATGGCTGAGGGCTTGGAGGGCCGCCGCCATGTCCAGAAGGCTGGAGAAGTCATCCGGCATGCGCTTGGGGAACAGGCGCGGATAGAGCCGGTGGGGGGCGTCTCCAAGGGATTGCATCCAGGCCGCCAGTTCCTCCAGGCGGGTGGCTTCGTTTTCCTCCTCTTCCGGCTGGATGAATTGGTCCGCCGGAAGCACGCGCGGAGGGAACACGGCTTTCCCGGGGCAGGAGGCCGTCAGGAATTCCCTGAGCTGCCTGCCAGATTCACGGGTGGGAACCAGTACCGCGTGCTTGTAGAAGTCCATTTCCACGGCAAGCAGGCGTTCCGCCACGGCGCGGCAGGCTGGTTTGTCCCAGGATAGAAAAAAGCGGTGCATGGGAGGGAGAATGGATACCGTTTCCGGAGGGGGCGGGCAGAGTGGGGAAACGGTACGGAAATGTTAATGGAAAAAGCGCCCTTTTCCCATTCTTTTTTATCGTCGCCGGCATTGTTTTATTCTGCAGCATTTTTCGTCGCCCGCGGCATGTCTTTGCACACGGAATAAATGTTTATCCTTATGTTTTTCCTAATCATGCTGTTAATCAAACGGTCATGGGTTGCAAGCCTGGGAAGGACATGGGCATCTTCCTTATTACCTGTAGGATTTGTTGACTTCCGCGGCGCAGGCTCATATTCCTAGGAATGTACAAGATACTCGTAGTCAGTCTTCCAGATTCTCCAAAACGCAAAACCATGGCACAGCGTCTCTCCGTTCAGGGGCTTGCCTGGGAATGGGTGGATGGCGTGCGCATCGCCGCCATGGAAGATATTCCTCCGGAAGAACGGAATGATTGGGAAGCGTATGGCGTAGCACGGTTCAGACAGGCTCCGGAATACGTCTGCCGCGTGACCGGGTGCAAGCAGGTCATGCGCCGCGCCATTGAGCAGGCTGCCTCCTGCACGGAGGACTGGGTGCTCATCCTGCAGGATGATGCGGAGCTGACGGATTCCCTGAACTTGAAACTGAAAGAATTGCTCCGCCGGGTTCCTCATCAGGCCGTGTGCGTCATGTTTCCCCATGCAGGAAAGAAAGTGAAGGAGAGTGAAGGAGAGTGAAGGAGAGTGAAGGAGAGTGAAGGAGAGTGAAGGAGAGTGA